>Ga0307517_10004684_pt1 | contig 20954 bp, 15 predicted proteins | sample 23_EM_MG_FD_194515 | JGI IMG/M metagenome (GOLD analysis project Ga0307517, IMG submission 194515) | Populus trichocarpa ectomycorrhiza microbial communities from riparian zone in the Pacific Northwest, United States - 23_EM | ecosystem: Host-associated > Plants > Roots > Unclassified | place...
ATGACACTAATGATGTCATCATCAGAGTTTCAATATGCATTCAGTATCTCTTTATATTTTTTTTTTTACTTTTATCTCTCTCCTCTATTCACAAATTACTAAGAGAGAGGGGAGAGAAAAAAAAAAACAAAGAAAGAAAAAACCTTAAAGACACACCAAAGCACTAATGCTGATACCACCAGTACCATCAAAAAACATCTCGACAAGACGAATCCGACAACATCAAGAAAGGTCATCATCTGTGATTGGAGTGAGTCACGTGAATTGCCGAAAACACAAGTGAGCTTTACCATTTTTGGATGGCTCATATGGCTCGCTCTATTCAACGTTGGTAACCTCAATTGGTATCATTGAATTTGTCTCATTGAGATCTTTCTAACAATACTAGTGGTGCCATTATTAGAGTTTCGGTGTGTATCCAAAATCTTTTTTCTTTTTTTGTTTCTCTCATTTCTCTTTATTGAGAATTATGTCAAACTATTTTACAAATTAAGAGAGTTGCTAGTAACACTTAATAACATGACTTTTTAAATAAAAATTTATCATGATCTAAAAAACAAGTTTTAATAAAGAAAATCATGTCTTGATAATTTTATATTATTATATATGAAAATAAAGAAATGATAAATTTAAGAAAATTATATAATTTTTATCAAATAAAAATAATAGCATTAATATCCAATTCTCATTGAATATCCATTAACAATGTTTTAAGAAAGTTGAATATATTATATTTATATCTAATTATTCATAAAGCAATTGATGATATTATCACAAAAAACATTAATCTTATTTGAAAAGTATAGCATCATCTATTATTTTAAAAATATATAAAAAAACAGATGTCTCTAAACAATGATCCCCGTAATAATTGTTTTGCCATTTTAATAATTAAAAAAATCAAGGTGTGAAACTTTTGACCTTTAAAAAATAAATTTTAATTTATTTTTAATTATAACAACAAAACAAATATCAAAGGAACCTTTAAAACTTCATTTCCAACTCCAAAACATACTCTAATCAGATCAAAAACTTAAAATTAAAACAAATCAAAATACATTTTTAGGATTCTGATTTATTTTTATTCAAAATGATGTCCCTAAACAGTGATTCCTGTAATAATTGTTTTGCCATTTTTAATAATTAAAAAAATCAAGGTGTGAAACTTTTGACCTTTAGAAAATAAATTTTAATTTATTTTTAATTATAACAACAAAACAAATATCAAAGGAACCTTTAAAACCTCATTTCCAACTCCAAAACATACTCTAATCAGATCAAAAACTTAAAATTAAAACAAATCAAAATATATTTTTAGGATTCTGATTTATTTTTATTCAAAATGATTTAAGAATCAAATTACTTTCATTGAACTTTTATCCTCAAGCTTAACCCAAAAACACTAGTATCCATGTTTTTTTTGTAATGGTTAAAGCTTTCTTTCTTTTAAGGGCTTTTTTAATTGTGAGTAAAATGTAAAAAAGATAAAGTTTCATAACTTAAATATAAACTTTAAAAATATTATAATGAATAATATTTTATATATGTGATGAATGTGGATGCATAATGAAACACCATTCTATTTAATTTCTTAAAATTATTTTTTAATTTTAATTTCTTTGTAAGTTTTCATTGAAGTTTTCCTTGTACCTCTATAGTTTAAAATTCTGAGTGTTTTTAAAAAGTTTTAATTTTTTTATTACTTAATAAATAACAAAAATTTAACATCTTCATGTTATATTTCACTCTTTTTTTTTTTGCAACTTTTATCTGTTTTTTTCTCACATCCACATGCATGTATAAAATCATATAAAAAATAATTAATAACCTAAAGGAAAAAAGGCTCAAAAATTGTTTAATGGTTACGAGTATCGACGGAAATTTTTGCAAATTAGAAGGTGAGTTGACAAATTTTATACTAAGAGAATAGAAGTACAACATGAATGAATCAGTGGGAGTTAAATTAAGATTTGAAGGGAAAATGCTAAGAAAATAGATTTAAAGATTGATTGTTAAGAGTGTAAGAAGTGTTAAGGATGTTTGGTAGAAAATAATTAAGGTTCAATTTAACAATCTGCTGAATGTTGATGTAATTTTATTATTTTTGAATTTCAATTATATATCAGGTAAATAAAAATTAACAATACATGCATGAATATGTATTTTATGAATCGTTTTGTTCAAATGAGCCTTCTTTTAATATTATAAAAAATCATGGATCTCATGCCCTAGAAAAATTATAATAGGAGAAGGAAAAGAGTTTTTGTGCAGGTTATTTTTGCCTCCATTTAAAAAAATAAATAAATAAATGAAATTATTAAAGAACATTTGACTTCTCTCTAGCTCTAAGAACCAGTAAAGACATTAACTGACTCTGGTCACAGCATTGCAATTTGTTATAGAGCAATAAATTAAAAGGAAAGAACAATACGCTTATCACACTGCAAGAATTACATCTTTACAAAAACCCAAAGATTGAAAGAGTACCAAACACAGAAAGGGAGTCAATTTTCTTTTCCCACCAACCAACCATTACACACTAAGATTGCATTTTTATACCAAAACTTTTGACCCCAAAAATGAAACCGACGCGGTCCAAACCACTCAAGATCTCAAATCGCACGAATAAAGAAACAAAGATTCACCCATTGTCTCCCAGTCACTATGAGGTGCTAACGATTCTCCTGAAAAAATTGGAGAACGGTCAATGATTCACAATGATGAATGAATATATTAAAAAAAGGAAGGCTATTACATGTTCAAGCAATTCAAGTGACCGACAAATGAAGCCTGGCCAAAATGGTGCCTTCGTGTTACTCTTCCCCTATGATACAGTCACCAAATTCAACTCAAGTGGCCTTAAAGCTCCTTGAACAATCTCCTGGACTGTTCTATTCCGCCGACAAACATCAGAAAGCTCCTCAACCGCACCCATCAGGGTTTTGATATCAACCCCAGATGCTGCGTCAGTCAGTGCTTGAAAGATCTTTGTTTGTTCCACTTCTGTGACCACGGTTGATGGAATTAAAGAAACACTCTCCCTAGCCCACTCCAATGCACTTGCTCCATATGCACGGGTTAGTGCTAGCAAAGCGTATGTTACCTGGGGAAAAAAGAAGCTTCCTTCAATTTCTTAATTAATGCCCAACGGTAATTTACTCCAATTGAGGCCAAAAAGAGTTCTGGTAGAGAATATGAGCGCTACCGTTTCTAATCGAGAACTTGGGAGTGCTCCGGTTAAGGAGGCAACCAAAATTCTGGTTATACTGGAGCCCCGGGGAATAATGACGCTGTCTCTGATAGTTAAATATTGTTCTCCCATGCTAGACTTTGCAAGATCAAAGATATCTGACAGGAAAGTTAATATGGAATTGGAGGCCTCTCTGCAAATATTGAAAAATATGGTGAGTGATGGGAAAAACCACAATTCATTTTGGAAGCAAGGTGTTTCAACAACTACAAACTAGTGAGGAAGCATGTTTATTTAAAAATCCCCAACCCCCCCCCCCCCCCCCACAAAAAAAAAAACCTGCATTGAACCTGGATTCAGTATTTGGTGATTGCCCAATACAAATGGACAAGAATTTGCAGAATAAGGAATAATAAAATGACAGTATGATACCCAAATAATAGACTGAGGTGCGAGAAGGAAAAACATGAATACATCATATACATGATTTTGGACACACATATAGAATAAATAACTCTTATCACTTATTAATGCAAAAGGTGAAACGCAGATCAGTTTGTATTCAACATGCAGCTGTGTTGTCAAGCATTTAAAAGATTTCATGCATCTTACGAACCCCTTTGGCACTTGTGTATCAAAAGGTAATAGAATTTACACAAATTTATAGAACGAACCTGTTCATTTATTAGCATATCAATGCTCTAACATGTCCTGATTTTCAATGATTCATGCATCAACATATTAGTTCTATATCTTACCCATATTCACGCTACCTTATATGTCATGAAATCATTTATTTTCATACAGTGAATCAATTGATAATCAACCCAATCAACATCTCATGCATTTATACATGTGCTAGGATGAAATGTTATTTTCAATGGCCAGGTGTTCTCACACAAATACAGAGAGTTATACCTGTGTTGTACTGTGACACCAATCATTGAGCAATCCACTAATGATGGGAATACCGCAGATGGAATAAATACTTGAGGGCAATAGCGGATGCACCTCGATGCCAACAGAAAACAATCATCTGCTATGTCTGGTCTGGCAGTAAAATCCTGCAAAATAAATGCAAAAATAACTGAATGCCACAAGCGCTATGTGCTATTAGCAAATCCAACCACCAACAAAAGGTAATGCATCAATGTGGAACCTTTATATTGGTGAGAAGACATGTTGTGCACTTGAAGAGGGCTTCAATCAAATTTTTCAGGTAGTACGCACAAGATGGGTCAGAGCCAAATATCTGCATCCCAAGATGACAGCTGACTTTAGAATTAAACATGAAAAAAGTGTGCATATTAGGAAGAAAGACATGCCTTTATAACTTCACTGGAGAGATAAAGGAAGCATGGCTGGTGGTGCTGTTGGTACAGGCCTTGAATCTCTTCTAGCATTGCTCCAATTGTGATTCCCATGAGCCTTCCAGATGTTCTCACCTAAAGAAAACCCAAGCTCATTAATATCAGAGTAGTGATGATTTTTTACCAAACAAGATCACCAACAAAATACAGCATCTTCATTCTTAAACTCTACCGATGAAGTACGAAATAGAAAGGTGTCAGTTGAAAATTAATGCACTGAGTGAAGCTGTTGTTGAGATGGCTTGGAAAAAAAAAATCCTTTGAACACTCTTGACAAGGATTATTTTGACAGTAAAATCATTAATACTGACCAACTAAAGACCACCTCTCTCATATCTAGTTTTCTGAAGTTCATGAGTAAAAGAAGTGAATACAGCTAAGGAAACTCACAGCATATTTACAAGCTCGGCAAAGAGACTCCATTGTCCGCATATCCCAAGCACGACTACAGAAAACACAGATCAATAGAGAACAGAAAACCAAGGAATATCTAAACATGATTACTGCTTTTCTTATAGCACCCGGCATGTACTTACATGTCAAAGATTGCTTTCAAAATTGGCCAAAGTCTTTGAATTGCATCTGCCACAGCTTCAGGGTGATTTACATACCTGAAATTTTTTTTATTTGAAACTTAAGAATATCAATCTGGTAAATTAAAAAATAAACTGAGAATGTCAATCAAACCTAAAGATGTATGCAAGTCGATCAATATGAACTGTTAATTCACGAGCAAGTTTCTTCTCCAATACATCTGGGCCTTGACTAATAATTTCCTGGTTGTTCACATTATAAACTTGCTTAGTATTATGAAACAAGAGCAATTCTGAAAAAAAAATCCATCAGAAACAAACCAACCTAACCTGTAGAGGAGTGACAACTGGCAAGCATAATTTCTCCAAAGCCAGCTTAGCCTGATCAGCAGGAAGTTCTGTAATGACCATGCTGTAAAACAATGCATAAACATCTAAATCAAGTGCTCCGAGCAGAATTTCATCAGATACTGATTCTCAAGTAACCAATATACCTGAAGGCTTCGACCACATGCAAAGAGTCCCCAGCAGAAACTTTCAAACTACCTTCCCCAATCACAGCACTGTTGTATATGGAAAAGAGTTCGTCAAAATATCCACAAAGCTTTCTCCGGCAATCTACAGTCAACATTTGATCCATGTTTGAGTGAAGGTTTTCAAAATACAACACTAAATCACATAATGCAGTAACAATGACAATAGAGTAGAGAGAAGTTGTGTATGTGCGTGTCTTCTAAGGAGTGCAAAACCACTAATAGAACTAAAACTGAAAACTCACAGGGAAGAAAAACAATCATTCATGATTTTGAAGGAGATAACGCATATACCAGAACTTTTATCTTCTTCATCTTAGTGGTTTTCTCAACTTCATTTAGCATTTTAGCTGTTGATAAGCTAAAAAAGCTGAACATGATTGTTTAGCATTTGCAATCATTCATCTTCCTATTCAAATCATAACTCTGATGCTCTTAGAAAACAGCTCTTGAAGCATAAATAGATTCTCTCAAATCACAGGCTTGACACAAAAATATCTAGTTTAAAAATAAGAGACAATCATTCGCAAGTGATAGCCAGATAAAAAATGGATTGGATCAACTCCTTTAAGTTTGAAATTGGTTACTTTTAATGCATTCCCTGATGCTGAGTAAATAGAGTGGATAAAATCCAAGGGTAGAATCCAGGACACACAGGATGCAAAACCAAGGGCAGAGTCCAGGATGCCCTCAAACAATCTGCATTTACCATATTCAACCATAATCAACCACTTTCATTAAGTTTTCTTGAAAGTGGAATTTACCTATCATATACCAGATGAAACCCCATCTCCTCTTCTTTTTTTTTCTTTTTAAGGATAGAAAAAGAATGTGCTATTAACAGTGAAAAATAAGCAATTACAACAAAGAAATCCTCCTGGAATGGTTTTCTGATTCCTTTCAAATATTGGTTAATTTAACTTCTCAAAAAACCCCTAAAGCAGAAAATTATGAAGAACCCAAAATAATTAAATATAGGACCCAAAACCCCTTTATAAGACCCTCAAAACAAGATAGAACCCTTTAAATATGCAGAATCAAAATCCATATTCCTTCATCACCATCTTTCACTAATGAGGTTAACAAACTTCAATGCAAACAATTGGCATTTGTTCATCAAGTATGGAGGGTTTCGATTGCAATGCCATTAATATTCTTTACAATTACAACTAAAACCCATTTAGGATGAAGACATAAAACAGAAAGCTTCGTTAAGTAATAATTGTTGTTATATGCACAGGAAACTTGATAACTAAATGTTGCCAACTTATAGAGACTTCTCTAAATTCAAATGCTCCTAAAGCCAAATAACATACAGTGGTGGAAAAAAATTACACGACTAAAGAGAGTGTACCATCACAGATGTGTCTGAATGCCACTGCCGCAGCTGCTGCAGAATCTTCTGATTTACCCATGCCACTGAGGAGAATTTTTATGACTGAAGACAGTTGAGGAAATCCATCCAATGCAGCATCAAGCCATTTCGAATATGCTCCAATGGTTAAGCACACTGAAATTTTTTCCTTAAGTTAATAACTTCAGATTTCACATCCAGAAACAACTTGCTTGGTGAGGCCAATGCACTGGAAGTTTGGAAGTCAAAACAAGTGAATCTGTAGCTTGGACAGAGACGGTTCACCATCTCAACTCCACACTAACATCCACAACCCCTTGGTGGCAAGAATAAAATATATAAAATAGCATCCACCCACCATGAGAGTTGTTTACCTGTCTGGAGCAGTTGGGGCTCATGAGGAAGTTCCAGAAGCAAAGACATAATCTGTTTAAAGCGAATCAACCAACAAAATCTTTTATGTTTCTGAGAGTTCTGAACTAAAACAATCTGAAAACAAGTAAACCATTTTCAATCCATAAACTACTGAATTGAAAATATGGATATAAACTACAGGAGTAATAGGTTTTGTCCATATTATGATTATATATACATTATCTGTCAACCACATGCAAAAGCAAATGCTGGTTTCCTTTTTCAGTTTTCAAATTCACAACACAAACAATAGATGCACTGATCACAAAATTCAAGACATGCTAAAATTAAGGACCATGGGACAAGCCATGCAACTGCAGTCCTATAATGAAATAGTAGATGTTTAAGGAACTAAATGGTTTCCCAACATAACAGAGCAACAGCAACAAAACCACACCTGTAAAATAGAAGCCCTCAACATAATAACTGAGCGTAAAGAAAGAAACCAAGAAAAAAAAAAAGAACTTCAGAAATGTTTTACCTTGGGCATTACTTCAGCTTCAACTGTCGAAACATAATTTGATATGGCCCTGATGCAAAACAAAGCTGCTTCTGCTGGATGCCATTGATTGTGGTCATTCCCCAGGCAGGTTCGGGCCTTCCAAAGTTTAAAAGATTTCACATAATTCATACAAACAAACATAATTAAAAAGGATAATAGAAATACTCTTGAGGGTGGCATGCAAAAAAGTTCTCATATAACCCCTAAAAAAATTAATCCATATCAGGCATGTTCCCTTCTTAGGAAACAAGACAGTTATGACACAGCATTGCAGCATGAAAGGCAGTCTGAGGAGAAAACAGGAAGCAACAAGATCTCTATAAATGAGGGTCCAAAGTTTAATTACACAAAACAAAATGAGGCATGGTTATTGAAGAAACGATGTTGGAAGAAATTATCACCAAATGGTTTTGCACAAGTATTTCTGTTAATGTTATTTCCATATTGAATGGCTAACTTGGACTACAAAATGGAGGGTAGCCCTCATCCAACCCAAATGACTTTCCTCAGGTAGATTAAATCCCAATCCTTTGCCTTGCAAGAGAAAAATATAGCACTTGGTTGCAAGGACTGGATGAAATAATATAAAAAATGTCATTATAGTTATCTCTCACATCAATTACCTTTCCAGGTCAAAGCTACTTGGATACTTTTGAAGAAGATTGAACCAATTGCTGAACTACCAAATTACGACTCAAAAACTAGTAACAATAAGAGGCCGGGCTTATTTGAAAATTAGTTCATAAAATAATTTATATACAATTCCTGGATGCCACTAAAGCCTCAAGAAAGGATATAGCTTGCAATTGCAATGTTGCACACCCTGTTAGTTACAATGAAGACTTAAACCTTAGTTTCCAGTTCTCAAACATCTTTTTACAAAAATATAAGAATTATTATGGTTTAAAATACAATACATACCTCAGCAAGTTTTACGTAAAGAATTCTCAAGGTTGCATCACCGCCTAAAACTGATGCTGCGTCAATTAACACATCCGCGACAGCTAGCATGGTCACAGATTTTGTTAGTGTTGTAGAAGGGTATCCGGGCTCATAAATGTAAAATATAAAACAGGCAAATTGAAAAAAAAAAGAAAAAAAAAAGAGGCAGATAACAAATCAGCAATTGAAAGATACTAACAATAGTGCAATCAATGAACAAATTCGAAAACTATAGCAACAGGGGGAAAAAATTATCCAATTGAGTGATGGACATGCCAATGAGCAAACAAAATTTTTTTAACAATATTTTGATTCAAATTGTTGCCTGAAACTAAAAGCAACCATTGGATTGTGCCAAGAAGAGTTTGTTTGATCAAATAAGGGGAAAGTGACTGATCAAAAGTTAAAAGACAATTTAATGATTATAGATAAAAACACCAACAACCAGACAAATGACTGTCAGAAAGGAAAGAGATACATGAGCCAGTGTACCAGTCAATTACTCACAATAATATTTGTATGCAATTTCCACATCATGTACATACAGGGACCTCCACATTTTCCTAAACTACTTTTCCCTTGACTGCATTGTTTGTGCCAGTCCACAAAGGTATATCCTGCAGAAACTCTGCCAACAAAATATGCCCCCCTACCCAAGCAAGAACTATGATTCAACTAACTTTTATATTACCATCATTCAGAATTTATGCTGCTTTTATCACCTATTATTTTCATGATGCACAGCATGCCAGTACAAGCCATAGATCCAAAGCTCTCAACAGATAAATTTGACAGAATCACAAATGAAATATATATATATATATGGAAAATCAGAGAATCTGATACAGAAAAGTTTAGAGGTTAAGGTTGTGTTTACTTTCCAAAAATAGCCTTTTTGTTTCAAGCTCTAGTTTTCTTATTCATTCTAAAAAGTTTTTTCCATGGAAAATTAAGGAAACATGTTTATTATATATGAATTTTCCAAAATAGAAATCAAGGGCCTTGTTTGATTTAATTGAAAATAATAAAAGGAATGACCATGAACCATTATATGAACCAAACAAGGCCCTTATTTATATAGTGGAGAATTTGGAGTACAACTAATTTGGTGTTTTCCAGTTTTCTAGAAAACTGGAGAATTAAAAAGCATGTATTTCCAAGGAAACAATTTTTATTTTCAGTTAGCAAAGGCATTTTCAGAAGTTTCCTGTTTTGAAGAAAACATTTCTGGAAAACTCATAATTTCTATCAAAGAACTCATGCAAGTCCCTCTACCAAACTCATTGGAATCAACTATATAAACCAGTCACCTCATCAATCTGTTTTAGTCTGATTTCTATTATTACCAGAGTTTCTGAACTCAAACTAATTATATAAACCAGTCGCCTCATCAATCTATTTTCCTTTAAAAAAATTCCAAAACTCATGTTTTTCCAAAAACAAAAATCTAATTCCTCAAGAGTACCAACATACTACGAAGTTAACCAGTGTTTTCACACTTCTTCCAAAATAATCATTTATTACCGATCTTTTTAGTCATCTAAGACTAAACTATCAAACATCTGACAGCATAACCTGGTCAGAAAGCAAAAGGAATGATAAGATATTTACAGTTTTATGTCTTAGTAACCTAAAAGGTACAAGACACTGGTTTCCAGTTTAAAACGTCTTAAGTAATGTCTTTGGGAAATGCTGTTGTTGCAGTGAAATACAATCAACATTAAATTACCTTTCCATGCCTTTTGTATGCTTGATGAGTTTTGAAATATCAAAAACAACACTAAAGTATTCTCCAGAATGCTTATGACAGGAAAAGCAAAACAATATCCAATATCAAACAGCCAATCATTACCATATCTAGTCTGTTTGAATTCCTTGAGATCTTCAACTGACAGGGTTTGATAATCTGGAGGATATTGAACTCGAGAGCTAACCTGTGATGATAAGCCATAGCTCTTTAAGATTTTTTATGAAACAACATACAACAAGGAAAATGATTATTTATTCATATGCATGCTTTTACTTAAGAAAACCATAAAAGAATTTTCATTCCCTTCAACTAGCCATGAAAACTTGAGAGAACAAAAGCAGAGCAATAAATTTTCCACTATTCATAAGTAAAAATTTATTGACAGACAAAACCAAACTTGACAGCCAAAAGGAAATTCATATGGACCAAGGTATCATGAAGATTGCAAATGCTGCGGTTGGAAGCAAATAAGCAATAAACAAAGAAAAAGACCTCTTTAAGTTTGTTAATGTGGCAACTCTAAGTTCTCAAAAGGACTTGGAATGAATAACAAAACGAATGTATTTTCATTATTATGTTAATGCAGCCTCCATTTTTAAGAAAGCAAAACCTATATGCTATATCAAATTGTGACTATTGATTTATACAGAATTGGCAGTGTATTCATAGTATACGATGGGTGAGCGAGGCTAAATACTGCTATCAACATAACTACCATGTCACATGCTACATTGATAGCTAAAGTATGAGCAGTACAGCTCCAACACTGCATAGTCCATACAATAAATTTCTATGAGCATGCTTTGGTCAAACATCAATCATGAATGAGCTTCTCTTCATTAGACACAACTACACTAGAAATACATTCCGTTGCATGCTGTTAACAATCCCACCAAATCGATTCAAATAAGAGAAATAATGACAAAGGAGGAGAGCATAAATCAGCAGTACCATCCAAAGTAGGAAAGCATTTTTTGGAGATAGAATCTTCTTAGGGTACAAAATCACACACTGGTACCCAAAAATTGTTTCCACTTCATGTATATTTTAGGGATAGAAACTTCTTATAGTATGCAAACATGCACCACTACTTCAAGTTATTTCACAATTGATAGCACTAATATTGAGGCTCTGAAAATCTAAACCAGAAAACTCACCAGGGACACAAGGGACTCATAGGGTGACCGAAAAACTTGCAGCCTCCTCCTACTCTCAGCTTCAATGGATGCTTCATTACCAAATGAAGTATAGGAATCCCTGGTAGAATAGAATCATCATATTCAAACTTCCTTTACAAAGGGATGCAGCTAATGCAATAGAACTCCACAAGGATTCACCTCTTAGTCAAGAAATGTTGAAGACTGTGCCAGAAATTAAATGTCATTGAAGCAATGTCATATTCTGGGTGTGAAGCAACTTCTAACAATGCATTTACTATCATCATTGACTCATTAGAACCTGCAAACGAGAGGGAAATTTCCAAAAATGCTAATCAACAGAAAAAGAGAAAGATCACATACAAAACAGGCTTCGTTAGTCAACCAAAAGCACTCTGTAATGATTCGAAAAAAAGTGGACAGAAAGAAGCAAAAATAGTTACACCTTACAATAAACAAACAAACAAAAACCTTGAATAGGCTACTATTGATAGGAAAAGTTTATACCAGTTGCAATCAGCTCGACATATGAATCACCCATGTCTGCAAATAATCTAGCAATGGCCTTCACATCTTCTTCATCCTAAAAGAAAAACCATGTTTAAATAACAATAAACAATTTGCTACATTGTTCTCACCAAGACCATGTGTGCAAATATGTTGAAATAGTAACTCCAAGTCTCCAAGTAAAAATCCACTAATGAAAGGACATAAAAATTCAAGCCTAGAACATCTTCATGGTGCAATGGGTGGTGGAGCATCTCCACCAAATAAAATGCAAGTATGAATATTATCCCAGAATTGCTGGCACAAGTATGCAGCTCCTTGTAATATGAAATTTTCAGGAGCCAACTTCCTCCAAAGGCAAAAACTTAGAACCATGTCAGCAAATGATTGATTCACACCAACTCACCTAGAATTCCCATCCATTGGATGTAAGCCATTTATCAATTAGCAAATATAGATCATTTTGATCATCATCTTCATATTATTCCAAACAAAATGTTATGCGTGTTGGGGAAAAACAGTTGCTAATTATCTTAATCTTATAATGCATCATTTGAATAGAACATGACTCATTCAGATCTGTGGTAATCCCCACCAACTTATAGTAAAAAATTAATCATTTTGGTAAAACACATTAAAAGCATAATTATAAAAATAAAGTATGTATATAAACAAACAAACATGCACGCACACATGCATTTCGGTTCATGTATTACCTGAAAATTTCCTTACTTTATATCATTTCTCTTGCTTAACTGTATATTAACAATTATCTCTGATCCCCTCCCATAGTACACTTCTTGAACAACACATCCACCATTTCTCAAAAATCCAAATTTGTTTGATAAATTCATTTATTTTTATGAAATTGAATGCATTTGAATAACATGTTTTTCTTTAAAAACTGCATAAGGGAATATGAATAACTACTCAATAACCAACAAACCATCAATATCCCAAGATTATTAATTTTGAGAAATGTATTCAAAAGCATTTCAATAAAAATCACAAGTAAATAGGCACCAACTTTGAGTTTTGAACCCTCTGTAGAGTGCGATGCTACAACTCAAGGCCTACCCACCCCAGCAAGGAAAGAGAATGAGTGAATTCAAATGAACCACACACCACTTTAATAGGAGAACATTGTTTTTAAGTTACTTGTTTAGCACATCTATTATGATACAATATCATCACTCATTGAGATAAATAACCGCAACAGCCACAAGAAACTTTATGAATGCAATACCTTTGAAGGATCTCTGAGTTGCTCCTTTAGACTCATGACTTGAGGCACAATCACTTGAATTAAAGGCATCTGTACAGGAATACCACCAGAGTTTCCAGCTGTTGTGTAATGTATTAATTCTGATATGACTGCACAAATCAGGGAAAGTAGAAGACTGAGTCCAGGACTCCAAACACACCTACATATCCTCTAGTCCTCTACAGATTACAACTGTTCTGGCTGCCAACCACATTTGTGAAGATGAAGAAAAGATGTATGATTGACATGCAAAAGATTTCATTAAATAATAACAGCATCTTCCTGAAATTCTGGGAAAAGAATTAAAAAAAGTAATTAAATATGTAAATCATCCAGCTTTAAGAGGGGGGGACAAGTGGGTTGGATAGATAAAGAGATACAGATTTAATACGTAGGTGTTGCAGATACAGAACAAATAAAATATAGGAAGCACAGATGCAACAGGGTAAATACAGTCATGCCCTTATTATGGCTCAAGAGCAGGATAACATCAATTATGTTCCAAAAATTTTAAGAACTTTACAGAAATAAAAAAAAAAATTGATGAAACGTCATCAATATGAAATTACACAAACTACCAAAATAATTTTGAACAATATAGCTGGTTTCAACTGCAATACCATTTACAGCTGCCTCTGAAAGTATCTCAGAATTCAAACTTGATAGAGCTGTATGCACCAATGGATGACAGGCAAGCAAGGAACCAGGGATCCTGAACCCAACAGAAGTTAAAATAACCATAAAAATTTTAGTGCTCGCAGAGGGCCAAATTACAGAACAAGTTGGTAATACTATACTGACAGCAAGATGGTGTCAACAAACACAAACTTAGTGATAAATCAGCATCATCAAATAAACAACATTGGAATAAAAGGAACGTTGGCAGTTTGTTTAAGGAAAAAAAGTTACGGGAAGAATGAAAGTAAGAAGAAACAAAAGGGACTGAAAGTTCAAGAGATATCATAATTTCCTACCCCTTGTTTGGATTGGATTGAAAATGGAGGGAGACCAAATCAGAAACTTAAAATCTATTGATAACAAATGAACGAAAGATAACTCAGTATGTGATAACATAACTCTACAATTTTTTTGAAGCTACGTACATAACAAAAAATTCAAGCTGCATAAACTCCACTTTCTTCTCATTTAACAGAAATCGATTTATGTGGCCCTGGGCTAAAATTTTCACCCCATTTCAACTCCTCTCTGAAACAAAGAAAATAGGATTCCTCTCTCTCTTTCATTTCTCTTTTATCCACTCTCACTTCCCTCAGTCCAAACATGCAGTTAATTTGCTGGCTACTTGCAGATTATGACCTCACATAAAAGCAACATGGCATATCATGCATAAAATTTTCTTGGACATCCAGATGGGAATGTTCTGATCTTTTCTCACAATAAAACAATAGGTATGCCTTTTCAGGTGAACAATATGACATTATACAAATTTCAAATAATTTGACTACTAGATCTCTTGCTAGAATTTCTAAAATCATTCTCTTACCAAGCACCATTTTAGACTACTAATCAGATTTCACAATACAATTTGTACTGATTCAAAATCAATAACAGCATTACTTAACCAAACATATGCATGCCCCAGAAAAAAAACATAAATATAAGGAAACACGTACCCATGCCTTAGTCGAAGCCAAGAAGCAAATGCCTCAAGAACCTGAAGAAAGGAAAAAATGGCCCCAATTAAGACACCATTCAGAGCAGATATTTTATATACCACTAATATACTAAAAACAAAAGCTAGATAAGAAACATGCTAATGAAAAAATGAAATGGGAGAAAAGCCTTTATTCTGCTCTTTTAGGTCTGCTCTTAGAAGCTTGTCAGGCAGCTTCTACAAGGAACAAAAAAATAATGTGGCCCGACACAAAAAGAATAACTATATGGAATGACCTCAAAGATTTTACCGAATGAATAATGGAAAATCACATTGACAAGGCTTAGAGATAATGCAACCATCTCATCAGAAATGAGGTTCTGCATGGTGAAATACATGAAAATGGATTTCAAAAAGTTGATGTTTTTTATTCCATGGGATGCAAAACTATTGCAATAATGTTCCCCATATTAATAATCATATTCTTATTCCAACAAGATCAATCATGGACAAGAAACCATTTATATCTCACCCATTGTATATCCAATCTTCAAGAAAAAATCAGAAATAAACTAAAGTAATTTAAATTTAAAAAAATGAGACATCTTATTTGCACCGATGCATGGTGGTTTAAATAGAAAAGCACAACAGGTGCAATGCTATCAAAAAATCCCTACTAAGCTGAAGGGTAAGTTTACTCCCTCAGTACCAAATTAAGTGTCCTCTGTGTGTTACAAACCACGTTTTAATTTAATTATAATCTGAAAGTTAGAAAGGAGTATACCTCGTCCTCAACTTCTAGAACATTAAAAAATCTACTATTTGAATGAGAATAAATAAATAAATAAATATATATATATATATATATTAATTTAAAAAATAAATTAGAACATGTTCAGTGAAGCATAGAGGACACTAATTATGGACTGAAGGAATATAAATTACAAGTAGACAGGCTATTTGCTGTGGTAATCAGCACTGGATGGTTAAGAAACACAAAATATACATAAAATGAACATAACTGAGATGAGGATTTTAAGATGGATGCATGTAAACACAGGAATGGGATTAGGTTCAAAGACAAGTACATTATGGGAATGTGAAAGCGGCACCTATTGAGGATAAGGAATCTTTTTTAGTTTACCTCTCCCCCTCCTCTCTCAGTACATTAATTTAATCACTCTTCCCGACTAGTGCATCTATAGGCAAACTACGGCATGAAACTCATTAAATACTTTTGCACATGCATATTAGCAGAAACTTGATTCATCACCAGAAACCCAAAAAAATGAAAGCTGATAAAAGATGGGCCTTGTTTTGATTAACAATACTTGATACATCCCAAAAGAATTTGCAAGCATGCCTATCAACAAATTACGCCCTTAAGTGGAACCATAATTGAGAAATGACCATTTCAAAACAGTATCTATTAATGGCGAGTTTGCATAATAAATTTGTTATGCTTAAAAGCAGTAGAAATGGAAGAATACAGCATAAGACAGTTTTCACCTGCTCCTTTAGCTCACTTATTTTCAAGCAAGCTGTCAAAATATTAAGAGCGACTTCTATTTGAGAAGTGAGCTCTTTCTCAAATTGGCGGCGTCTTTCTGGACGAGCAGCTATCTTGTAGTTGAATACTTCCTGAAAAGAATGAAAACAAAAACAGGAAAGAAGAGGCATCAGCAATGTAATGAATATAGCAAGACCCATTTTCCCACAAACAAGGTGATTATAACCATTCACAAAAGATGTGGGTGACTGACACATTTTAATATTTTGTAATAGTGATACAGCATCCTTCTCACAATCACGACAGGAAAGAGCCTAAAGGTTCACCAAACAACAAAGAGAAATTGAGCTATAAAGCAAAAAAGTATCCCTCCAAAAAGAAACAAGCTATGCTTCTAAAATCATACCTAGCCAGACATTTCTATCCTTCAGATCTTTCTGATAAGAAAGCAGTACTTTCTTTAGATCAGGCTATAACTCACAAAAAAGAAAAAGAAAACATTACTGCTTAAAACTTATTAAAATCATTAGTAAATTGCTTATGGTTGAGATATCCAAACAAGAATTCATCTTTCTTTTGGGTGATGGGGGGTGTCCCTGGTGAAAGGCTTGTTTTATTTGTTCAACTGTAAACTAGAGAAAGTTGAAAATTAGTTTTTTATGATAAGAACAGTATTTTTACCTGTTCTTTGATAACGAATGCATGAAAGCATTTTGCAAAAAAAAAACTGATAAAACGCCACTCCCTTGAATTGCCTCTATGCGGACCTTAGACTATTAACCCTTTTGTGAATAGTGATTTTCAGCCAATCACATTTCACTTGGAACTGATAACTGCAATTAAGGTTTGTGCGGACAACATATCCATAGTTTTTCTTACTATGTTGCTCAGACTCAAGTAAGTGTGCCAGGCATGGGTGAGGGCATAGGTAACAGACAATTAATTTCAAATTTTAGAATAGAGATACTCTGCTTAAAAGTGCCCCAAGTTTTGGACAAAGATACATGTAAGTACTTTAGGAATAAACATCCTTCAGATGTAATATTTATATTAAAAAAATTTCAGGAGTAATAATTTAAGCTTCTTCACCCTCCTCATTTCCTTGTTGCTGTTACTAAATCAAATACTAACTATTTTCAAAGTCTTCCTTAAGTGAATGAGTAACTATTTTTAAGTGTAGATAGGTGTTAATTTTAGAATATGACCTTTAACTTGAAAACATGTGGGGTTTATAAGTTAAAAACATGGGTCTTTTAAAAAGAATATGGACCTTACTAGTTATGACCAGAGGGAGAGTCCTGGAGGCGTGTAGACTGCAAAGTCTTACCTAGCAAATCTACCTTTTTTTTTCTCTTGATATTTTTTTAAGTTCAATAGGAGGTAAGGGAAATGAAGACAGACATATATCCTTTCTTGTCTCTATTCTTGAGCTTGACCCAAATTGTTACGGGTAGGAGAGAATGCCATTGATCAAGCACTCCAGAATCACATCTCTCTCTCTCTCTCTTTGGCAAAGAGTTAATTGTAGGTAGTTTGCTTCCCTCTCTCATGTTGTGTCACGTTGTTGATAAGGTTATTTCGGGGTAAAATCCAAAGCCTATGCAACTAAGCTTACTATGCATCCCTAAAGCACGGATAAGAAAATAAAGTAAATCAGAAAATGCAAAAAAGTAACTGGTGTACCTCTGGTAAAACTGTAAGCAGCTCCAGAAATCCTGGAATATATTCTGGATGTGAAGTCATCTCATCCTTGAGCCAATTTACAATACCACCATCCCCCCAATCCTCAGGAGGAACTTGTACAGCCAAGGCAGCCACAGCAATGCTAATCTACAAGCCAACCAAATGACATCCATATCATCTTGGCATCAAAATGTAACATTACAAGGGCTTATGTAGAACTTTCTTAGTAATACCTGAGTCCTGACTTTAGGGGGGCCTCTATGAAATTTTTTTAACAAGGTCTGCGATTAAATTCCATAGACAGTATAAGCAAACAGTTAAAACTATGTTGGCAAGCACACGCATCAGGCACAAAACATCGAGAATCATTTCACATGAAGCATAAAACTTAAAAACTAAAATACCTATTACAGGAGTCAAAAATCTGAATTACAAACCACAAAACTACACAGTGATATCCAATTGCTTCTCTAGCAAACAAATTGAACTCAATGTCTTCCTGTGCATGTGAACGAAACCAAGTTTCCCCTTGGAAAAATGCAACTTTCAAGATAAATGATAGATAGAGGTGACAAATCTATCTATTAATTTGGCTCTCATTAAACTAATTATAATTTAGTTAAGATTGTGGGCACTGATGGTCGTCTCAAGTCATCTTCACTCACTTCTTGATAAGTGCTAAATGCACGAAGAGGCAAAAAAAAGAAGCATGCTGGGAGTCCATAAAGGTGGTTTAAACAAATAAGAATACTACCTTTAAAGCAAATCTGACTGGCAATCCACACCACTTGCACAGCTAGAGTTAAAATTATCTTTAAAAAGCATTACAGTAATCAATATCAGAGCACGGCAATATTCAAAAATGAATGACTACATTCCTACTGTAGAGAAACTATCATAATTAGTTTCAAAGGCTTGTCTATTAGATAGAAGAGATCTAAATTTATACAAGAGTGCAGTAATAATTCATAAGAAATTAAAACCAAACTTCAACAATGATTACAAGTATATACGAAAGCCCACTCACATTTAAGGAAGTACGCAATGGTCGAAAGGCTTCAGAGGGCAGTTCTTCAAAATCTCGTTGTACCTAAGATTGAATACAAAATGGATAAAATCATTGATCATCCAAGAATTAAAAGGGGAAAAACTAAAAAGCAGAAAGGAAGGAACCACCTGATGTTAAAGGAGCAATCAAAATATGCTAATATTAACAAGCATGCACTTAAACTTTGTGGATTAAATGAATATCGAAGTTACCTTGCTTCTTAGGGTTTGAGAACAGAATATTAAGGTTTCCAGATTGCTAGTGGCATCGTGAAGCAAATTATCAGCGACCTAAATGCAAAAAAAAATATAATAATAATAATAAATAAATAAATAAATTATAATGCAAGTACAGAAAGCTTTCCAACCAAAGTAGAGAGAGGAAACTGGACAGTTGGTAAGTATTGAAAATAAATTAGGATAGAGACTATTGCAGTGTTTATTAAAACACTGGTTAAGCCAAGAGTGAACTTGCTATTATAATATTCAAGCATCTATAAAAATAGTGTTCATGTAAAGCGACCTTTTCTATTTTTATAGAACTCATCTTTGATATATTCCGACTTCCTCCAAGAAAACTGAACTAAACAGCACACAGTACCTAATCAAGTCAAGCCAACCAATACGCCAGAACCTCAAAACAAAGCCCTAATCTCTTATCCTCATTGCAGAAATTTGCATAAGCAAAAATATACAAGTTTTGAAATAAGATGGAAAAAATGACCAGACCAAGATGATTTTGTCCATGCTCAACAAAAACTTATGTCAACAAGCTCTACCCCAAACCAAGTTCGTGTGCAAAAACTAAATTCCATAGCTGACGCCATGTGTCATAGTACACATCCACTAATCCCCCCTTCCATGTTAGAAACATTCCTATCCGATTTTCAGCTCTGATGCAGAAATAAAATATTCCTTCTAGATAGTAATAAGTAGATAACTCTTAACTTCATCATGTTGGACATTGAAAAAAAATTAAGCAATCAATTATCAATAACACCCAAAAATTAAAAATTCTAATTCTAATTTCCCTAAATCCAAGTCTTCTCGATGATAAAATAACGCTCCAACACCAAACAAAACCCTAATGTTACAATCAGCTACTTACAATGTGCACGAAACAATTAAAGCATACACAAAACTCAAATTCCAAACGAACTCAACACTCAAAAGACGATAAATTGTAATAATGGAGCTAAAAAATATTAAAAACAAATCTAGCTCTATGAATTTGGAAACTACTTCACTATCCTAGCTAATAAATCCATTAATAAAAATTGAATCTGACAAAAAAAAGAAAGGAAAAATGAAAGAACATAGAGTACCTGCCAGGCATCGATTGTGCGCTGAAAGTTTTGTAGCCATCGATCGGCTTCCATACGAAACGCATCGTCTGGATGATGGTACAGTGCGTTTAGAGCTTCCTTCACTGAATTTTGAAGCTCCATTTCTCAACACAAAATTAAAATTAAAATTAAAAAAAACCCTAATCGAACTTTACAGAGAAATCGTTTGATTTATAGAGATTAATAATAATAATAATAATAGAAGAGATAATATTACTTATGAGAGAGAGAGTTTTG
>Ga0307517_10004685_pt1 | contig 20954 bp, 10 predicted proteins | sample 23_EM_MG_FD_194515 | JGI IMG/M metagenome (GOLD analysis project Ga0307517, IMG submission 194515) | Populus trichocarpa ectomycorrhiza microbial communities from riparian zone in the Pacific Northwest, United States - 23_EM | ecosystem: Host-associated > Plants > Roots > Unclassified | place...
TTTCTGTAGGTGGATGTGTGCTTGTGACCAAGGTTTGTTCTCTTGATAATTTTCTGATTTTATTAAATTTCGTTTGATAGTTTTCTGTTTTCTTTTGCTTTAGCCTAGATAACATCCAAACCCCCCCCAAATTGCATATCATCTAGCATAAAAATCTGACTTGAATCTTCCCCGTGGGATCGACCCCTTGCTTGCTCTATACTATTTTGTGTGTTGTGTTTGAAGCTAGGGTAATTAATTTGTGCGACCGCGACATCGCAACACTATATAAGCACCTTTACCTCAATGGTAATAAGAATGCTAAATATGAATACCATGTAGATTTCATCAATCATTGTTGAGGTTTCAGGAAACATATTGATAAGTTGATTCATTATGGGCGGTTATCGTTTCAAGGAAAAGATGGTGTATTCAACATAACCATAAATTATAAGGACTTATGTGATCCTCTTTCAACTAATGAAATATGATACAAGCTAGATATTAGCATTTCTAGAAAATTTAAAGTCCCTAAATTTGTCAAGTATACAACAACTCAATTTTCTGAGACCCACCTAAAAGTGTACTATAATAAAATGAATGAAGTTATTCATGATGAGAAACTTTTGATCCATCATTTTTACAAGAGTTTAGATGGACCAAATTTTAGCTTGTATATGGGTTTGAATGGTGCTAAAATGATGAAGTAGAAATATTTGGCCACTACCTTTTTGAAACAATTTGGACTTAAATTAAAAGTTACTCCAACTAGGTCTGACCTTGAAGGAATGGGTCGCAAAATAATGAATCAATCAAGGAATATACTATAAGGTTATGTGAAATGGAAATATAAAGTTACCATTCTCTGCTTGAAATGGAACTCACTTCTATCTTCATTGACACTTTAAAGGTTTCATACTATGTCTACTTGTTTGTAATTTATCAACCTATTTTATAGATGTAGTGACTACAGCAAGAAAGGTGGAGCAAGGCTTGATGAAGTTAGGAAAGGTTAGGAATTCATTAGTAAAGTTTGATGTTATGTCAAATGATGAATTAGAAGGGGCTCCCAAATGGAAAATATATATCAAAATCATTCTATACCTCAGCATCATATCTAGTCATCTCAAACATTCCCCAATTTTATAACATCATCAACTTCTTAAGTGGCATTAGCTAATATTGACATACATTCACCACTCAGCATTGTTTACCAACACCTTTGAAACATCAAACATGTTTCTTCAACTTCATCAAATCTTATTCAACCACCATACCCAAGGTGTTATGATCAAAATATGAAATGTAAGTATCATGATGGGATCCTAGGCTATTTAATTGAAAATTGCAAGAAGTCCAAGTATCAAGTCTAAAAGTTGGTAAGATGGGGCCATGTTGCATTTGTGATGAATAATGGTACATCTCATATTGTCACTAAGCCATGTTGGGCATAGCAAATGATTGGTAAAGAGGATGAAAGAGACACTTTATGAATTTTGACAAGCCACAAATGTTTGTTAGATGGAGCTGATATGAAATAGAAGGAATGTTGCATTGTCAACTCTTCTATTATTAAAATTTATCATTTTATATATGTGTTGAAAAATATTGAAACCTTTTCTTTCTTAAATATTTTTTCCATGTCTTTTGGGACTGAATCACATCTTTTAATAAAGTACGTTTTTTTTTTCTTTATCTAATTGTTGTTTTGAAAACAATAAATGTTTATGTTAAACCTTGTAATAGATTTTTCATTCTAATAAACCATGAAAGGAAAACCTTGCTTGAAATAATCTAGTGGAATTCAAATGATTTTATGATGATAAATAGTGTGCATATAGGTCATGATCCCACAACTTCTTCTCTGTTATTGACCTTAAGGTTCTTTACATTGGTCAAAAGAGGTTGACATTTGTTTGCATAGGCAAGTTTGGGTTTGAGAGTAAGAAAGGCCATCTTTGAATTATCCTTCATAAATAAAAATTATTCTTTATTATCCTCTTTAAACCTTAAATATTTCTTGGACAATAACCCATACAAAGATCACCCTTTGCACTGGAAATACATTTTGAAAGCTTTCAAACAATCAATGAGGTTCTCTAAATAGAAAAGGGTAAAAGAAATATAGAATGGATAAAAGTTTCACAAAAAGAAAGCTAATAAATGATCAAGTGAAAAATTCAAATGATCAAGTTCAAATAAAAAAATGATGATGAAAAAAGAAAGATAGACAGCTTTGTAGAGTGCCCCTCGTCATGTGGAAAGTCTAAACTTGAAGATAAAATGTCAATGACAAAGCATGGGATATAATTTTGAGAATTAAGGTTGTAATGAGTTGAATCATTAAAATAACAAGTTCAATGAGGCAAGCTTAAAAAGATCTATATATATAACAAGTGATCATATGTCTTTGAACTCTTAAACACCATTTAAGCCTTATATATCCTTTCTTTCATCACCATGAACCATAGCTTACATTATATGCCTTGAAAAGCCTTTTCTGGAAAAAACAAATAACTTGTTTATATTTATAGGTTGAAGCCTCTAAAAAGACCCATTCGTACACCATATTTTTTATGATGTTAAATCATGTAATAAATGGACAAACTGAACATAACATGAAGCAAGTTGATTTCATTTTCAAAGCCAAAATTCCACTTTTGGGATTCAACCTTTCACTTCCATAATAATCCTCAAGTGGATAGGAAATTCATAGTTTGATTTTCAGATAATAATTTTTTTCTCACAATCCCATTCAACTTATTCACCTTTGTCTATCAATAAAGTACCCACAAAATTATATCTTAGTGATGAAAGACATGTTTTGGGTTTTTGATCAAACAAATTTAATCTTCATAAAAATACTTTTAAATTTAAATTTCAATGATTTCATTTCAACCATAAGACATATAAAGCCACAACCAATAAAATTTGTGAATCGGTCTTAAAACACAAAAAATGATTTCTTGAAAGAAACTTTTTTCATTAATTGAGTTTGTAAGTTTCATGAAAAAATGATGACAATGATGTATACAAGTTTTTGGATGTCTAATGAATGAAAAAAAAACATCAAAATCAGTTGGGGAGCAATTAAGCTGAAAGAAATCTTTTATAATGACAATAACATGAAAAATCCCACAAGTCATGAGTGGTAGGGAAGCCTTTAATAATGATGATGATGTATGCATGCCTTTTCATGCCACCAGAAAAATGAACATATTTAGATCAGCTGGGGTACTTCAGTTTGAAGAAACCTATTGCAACAACAATAGTCAGATGATGATTTAGGAAGCTTCATCACAAGTTATGAATGGTAGAAGAAATACCCTATGATGATATTGGTGCATGTGTGTCTTTTGATGATTGCTAGAAGGACGAGTACAACCAGATTAGGTAGGGGCAATTATATTTGAAAGCATTTATGGAAGTAGATGATTTGATGAGCTTCTTCAAAAATCGAGAGTAATAGAGCACAACTCTTTTATTAAAAAGGATGAAGAGTGGACAATATGAGTGAAAACCACATTTGCGGGCATATTTCAACTAGAGGGCAACATCACGGTTGTGAGAAAGTTTGTCACTTTTTGAAGAATAAATAAAAGAGCAAACTCCCTGCAAGGAGCATCAAAAGGGTAATAGCTATTGTAAAGTCCCAGTCCACTTGACCTATAAGTAATAAGATAGATGATCTACATTGGTGAACTCATGTGGGTTAGTGACTCAAAGTGACCAAAAGATATCAAAATAAAAGTAGCAGGCCCTACAATCAAGAAAAAAAAATTGGATTGCAACCAAAAAAGGGCCAACATTCCTGACCAAGTAAAGATGCATGCATACCATCTAACCCATAATGTTTAGTATTACAATGTTTTGTAGATATTTATCTATAATACAAGTAAAAAAACTCCTCTAGATTCCAACAAGGCTTCAATTAATTCAAGTCAATAAAGATCTGACAAGGTTTATTTCAACTCAATTTTGCAAAAAATAAAAATAAAAATAAATCAACCTTGTCATCAAGGAATCTACCATGCAACTAGAAAAACCAACCTTATCATCAAGAAATCAACCCTACAATCAAGAGAACCAACCATATCATTAAAAAGTAAAGCCCCTATAATAAGTAGATCATGCCTTACTATGAGGAAGTACAACCATGAAAAAATCAACCCTACAATCAAGAAGCACTAAGAAAAATATAACCATTCCATCAAGAAGTCTAAGTCTTATAATGGAATAGTCAATCCTGCAATTAGGGAATCTAACCCTGCCATTAGGAAAGAAAATTCAACCTTGCTAATCAAGAAAATCAGCTCTACCATTAAGAAAAAGTGAGCCCTGCCATTAGGGAAAAGAGGAAAGCCCTTCAATCAGGGGATTCAACCCTACCATTAGGAAATCAAACCCTGCAATCAAAAGATTTGATCTAGCTATCAGGAAAAAGTTAGCTCTTTTATTAAGAAAGAACAATAAGAAAAGCTAACTATATTATTAGAAAATCAAGCCTTACAATTAGGAAGTCCAACCTTATCATCAAGAAGGCCAAACTAATCCTGCCATTAGGAAGTCTAAGTCTTATAATGGAATAGTCACCCATACAATCATGAAGTCCAACCCTACTATTAGGAAGGAAATTCAACCATGCTAATAAGGAAATCAAGCTTAGCCATTAAGACAAAAGTAAGTTTTGCCATTAGAAAAAAAAAAAAAGGTAAGAGCCCTGCAATAAGGAAATTCAACCTTACCATAAGGAAATCAAGCCATGCAAATAGGATATTCAGCCATTCCATCAAGAAAAAGTGAGCTTTGGTATTGGAAAAAAAATTAAAAAAAGAAAAAGAAAAAGAAAAAGAAAAAGAAAAAGAAAAAGAAGAGTCAAGCAATTAGGAAAGTCAATTATACCATTATGAAATCATGTCATGCAATAAGAAGATTCAGCCCTGCCATTAGAAAAAGAGAACCAACCCTTCTATTAAGAAGTCTAAGTCTTAAAATGGAAAGTCCAACCTTGCCATAAGAAGGAGTCATGGCTTATGTCAAAAATTGAACTTTGTTATTTGAAGATTTCAATCTAACAATGGCCAAGTAAGTCACAACTAGACCATGAGGTAGGTCACCCTCTAAATGACTAAATTTTAAACATTTTATAAAATTCAAAATTTCTTAGTGAAGTCACATCTTGACTTTGTGTTGGGTCTTCCAAAACACATACACGCAATGAAAATGATAAATTTAATTTTTTTTTAGGAGTTACAAGAATCTTATTAGACAATCTAGGATCATTTAAGATTTTTGCAAAGATTACCTGAAGATCATATCTTTTTTTTTAGGTTTGATGAACTTCTTCAAGGTTAAGTTGTCACAAACCACAAGTCATCCAAATGTTCAGTCTTTAATAGTAATCTACATGAACCACTAGTGAAAAATCTCTTTAAACCTTTTATAGAAGAGAGGGGTTAGTATGCCTATGAGTATTAGCTATCTTTGTTTTATAACTTACATAATTTCTCTCTACACCAAAAATATAAGGCATAATATTCTATTTATAGAAAAAACTTAATAATCCTATAAATGGTAAAATATCACTTTGCCCCTAAATATTATCACATATATTATTCAAGATAATTTTAGAGATTTATTCAATCAAGTCCCTGCATGATTTCTTCGGGTCTAGAATTGTAGTTCTATGTATTAATTACATTATGGTCCTTAATTTCTAAAACTTATTCACAATCAGGTCATACTTGATTAATTATCTTAGTGTAATTTATAACTAATGGTTCTTAATGTGTGTGACTCATTAAGTTCCTAATAAGTTAGCCCAATATAAATCATAATGTTAAGTAAAATAGAATTAAATAAATTAAATAATTGAATTTATTATCAATTTAACAATTAATTGATTTATATAAAAGATCAATCACATTGTCTAATATCATGTTATGATCCTCTAAATATTAGAAAAGTCATATATGGTTTGACTTAACCTTTCAGTGAACATTTTCTCAATGTAATTATTATCCCTTCATCAATAATATTTTAATTTAGATATTATAGCATGAAGTATGTTTGCTATGTCAAGTTATGTATGTCAAGTTATATTTGTTCTTAACACTATAATTATTAATTCTTTGAATAAAAATTAAAACTCTTTTCAAATCTTATTCCACCATATACAAGGATTTCACAATTTATACTAGTTGAGAACATTTTATCTAATTCACCTAGGGTGATGAATCCTCTTTTTATCACTCAAATAATTTCATATAGTTTATGTTATTTGTTTATTTGTATCCTTGATTAGGTTAACGTGCAGTAAGGATCAAAGTATAACATTCTTTATATAACATAACTTAGTGATCTCAAATCTAAGGATCAAATACACAACTATCACTTAAGCCTTTCCATAGACATAGTTGGTCTCTCCATACAGAATTCTCATGTGGGTTAGTTCAATGTATAAGTCATCTAATATGCACTTATATATTAGTTCCAGATATACCACATACCTCAGTTTATGAGAACAACTATTTCCTTTTATAAAAAAAGAAATATAATATGTATCAATCTCAACGACTCTAATTAATGTACAGTCTGAATAGAGCATCAACTAGGAACATTTAGAACAATGTTTCGATGCAATAGGAATCTAATAATTAAAACAACTTTATAATTTTCATTGCAAAACAATTTTGTTATAGGGACTTTATCTTTACTATTGATTCATTAATAAAATATAAATGAATATTCAAGATAAATAAAGTCATTAATAATAATAAATATGCTTTTACATAAATAAATTCAATGTCACGTGTAACCTATCAATTGGTTACACCTATCAATTGGTTACATGGCATATACACTAACAATATCCCACTTTCACTTAAGTCAATCACTCATGTATTAAATATCATATCGCTTCATATAGTGATGACACTTATGTTGGGATAGTGACTTAGTAAGAGGATCTACATGATTATTTTCAATGGATACTTGTTTTTATCTTTACATCTTTCTTTTCTATGATTCTCTAATCAAATGAAATTACCTAAATACATGTTTGGATCATTGATGAGACCTTGATTTCTTTACTTGTGTAATGGCTTCATTGTTATCACAGTATAAAGCTACTAAATTAACAATTCTAGGAACCAATTCTAGTTCAATGATGAATTTCTTGATCCAAATAATCTTTTTTGTCCATCAAATGTAGAGGTGTATTTAACCTCAATTGTAGAATATCTTGTAGTCTCTTGTTTGAAACTCTTCTAACTCATAGCACCACCATTTAAAGTAAAAATATATCTTGACACGAATTAGTTATCTTCAATAACAAATTAAAAATTAGCATCTGAATAACCATGAACTACTAGTTCATCTCTTTTACAAACCAAAAAGAATTTTTAGTTCTTCTCAAATACATAAGAGTGTTTTTAATTATCTTCCAATAATTATCACTTGGATTAAATTAGTATCTACTTGTTATGCTCAAAATATAAGATACATCTAGTCTTGTACATAGCTCTGCATGTATTATGGATCCAATAAACAAAGTGTATGGAATCATTTCCATCATATCTCTCTCAATTTGTGTCTTAAAGCACATATATTTAGAGAGATGTATCCCATGTGAAACTGGTAAGTGTCATTGGGGAAACGTCGGGGATGGTACGCTTTAATGAGAGCCTATCGAGAGGTATGTTGTTGGGAAAGAATGGGTTTTGGGTTTAATCATAAACTTATGTTCAAGGTTCAGGAGTCGACACCTAGTATTAAGATTAGTAGGAAACATAATGGTCTGCGAGAGTTTGAGTAAGGGATTGGTTGTACAAGTGGAAGACACATCATCCCTAGTGCACCCTACATAAAGTAAGCTGCATTGTTGTTTGATTGTTTTCCTAGGTCAAGTTTCTATTCTTTGGTCTTCTTCTAAGGTCTAAGGCAGATATCCCTTCTTGAGAGAGTCTCTACCTTATTGGGTTCAATTCTAACCGCTCTAAAATCTAAATTTTAGCATCACATTTATTTTACATTTTGTATCTTTAATACCTGAGGGTGTACTCTATTATGTAGTTTTACACCCCTAAATATTAAAGTCTATATCTAAATCATAATATAAAATGAACAAAATGATTGGTGAAGGGTTTTTGATATTTTGGTCAAATCCTAACAGATAAGCATAAACTAGTTACGATATCTTTTTTTTTTTTGCATTTTTAAAAAATGAGAAAGATGCAATTTTTTTGTTTTTTTACGAAAACATGCTTGGAAAACCTTTAGGATTTGGCCGTACGCATGAAAACAAAATATTTTTTGTTTTTTTAAGGAAAATTAATATAAAAGTTTTGAGATTTTTTTTTTTGGATTTTGAATTTTTTTAAAAGAAATGTTTCAGAGAAAATTGAGCATTTTAATACCGAATCTGTATCTTACAATGTAAAAATACAACTTAATATTATCCAAAATTAGTAAAAAAAATGTAAGAAAGTCAAAAATATTTTGAAATGACCCTTTTTGAATTTTTTGTTTTTTTAATATATATTATTATATTATTATATTATTATTATTATATTATTATTAAATATATTGGGCTATGCCGACTATGGCCCAACAGACTTGGCCTCTTTTTTAGGCTGGACCCAGCCTAGCCATATGAGCTAGGTCGAGACGGGTCTAACCCGACTCAGCTTAGTCACTGGTCCAACCCAGTGACTAAGTTGAGAGAATAGTGGAACGTGAATTATACGTTCCACTATTCACATGCAGCATAGCTGCATGTGAAAGGTGGAGTGGGGGAGAAGAAGAAGAATAAAAGAGTTACCTGGCTTGAAGGCCTTAGCTGTTTGGAGGAGGTCCAGTTGGTGGCCGAGGAAGCATTGTTGGAGGAAACGGTGGTCGACGCTGGTCGTGGGAAGAAGGAGAAACCTTCGGCTGGGAGGAAAAAAAGAGAAGTTGATAGAGAAGAGAGAGAAGCTTGTCGTGGCTATTCTGTTGCTGGCGAGGAGCTGGGTAGGTGGAGAAGGTTAGGTCGCTCTTGGTCACAACATTGCTGAGGTGGAAATGGCTGAAAAGGCGGCAGAGAGAGAGAAAAGAGAGAAAGAATTGTCAGCTGGGAAAAAAAACAAGAAAGGGGCTAATTTTTTGCTAACGTTGGACCCGATTTTCTCCTCCCCCAGGCCATAAAATCCACCCCTATTTATAGGGGGTGAAAAAGGGACATTTCATCTTTACTAGTGCCTAATCTTGGCCATTGATTCAACCCGAAAGGATCCCAACCGTTGGCTCAAAGTAGCTGTCATAGGCTGTCAGATTTGTTGCAGGAAAAGAGCTGGTCGGGTTTGCCACATTGGGGCGGTGCCACAGTCGTTGTGGCGCCAATTAGCCAGAATGGATCACATTGGTGTGTAGTCAGGTGTAAGGCCATCATTTGCGTGTAAGTTTTGTCTAATTTGGTGGAGAGATGAAGCATAAAAAGCCTCAAGAAGGAGGTCACTCGAGCAGCTTCTCTGGAGAAGAAGATGACCAATCAACCCCAAAACGGGTCGTTTTGGTAAAGTTCATTTTAGTCCTTTGATTTCTGATTTCTCTCAATTACACCCTTAATTGGCTTCAAACATTTAATTTTGTTCAATTTTGACCCTAACAAACTTCACTTTCAGCTCTAGATTTTAGTGCCTCTTTATTTTGATCATTGGTCTTGGATTTATACAATTTGACCTTCAATTGACCATTGAACTTTTAATTTTTTTCAATTTTATCCCTGATTTCAATCAATTGAGTTCCAGAGTTCAACGCCTTTTTCAAAATGGTCCTTAGCTGCGAATCTCTTTAATTTAACCCATAATTGACCCTAAGATTTTGATTTTCTTGCAATTTTACCCCTGATTTCAATCAATTGACTTGGTAAAAATTAAATTTGGTCTTCTAAAATTTCAATCTTCTCAATTAATCTCAAATTGGGCTCACAAACTTAATTTTTCAACAATTAAGCCCATAATAAAATTAATTTGACCCATTTAAATTATAATTAAGTCCTTGCACCTAATTAAATCTTTCAATTGAACCCAAATTAATTCTTAAACATAATTAAACTTTAATTTGGCCCATGATTAAATTATATTTGCCTTTTAAAAATCTAATTATGTTCCTATGCTTAATTTTTATACAGATCCATCTAATAATGATTTAATTTGATCTTGAATATGCATTGTCTTTTTAGTTTTGGGTAAATGATATACAATTAGGCTCCCGATTCCAACCAAAATTGCAGTTTGATTTTTTCTACATATGAAATCCTCCAAGCTTGCCTTTTCCAAAATGATAGTCTTTATTTTACTTTTTATTTTTATTTTGGAAAGAAAGAAGATGAATTTAGGGAATAACCTAGAAATTGGTTGTAACATTAAGTATCCTTTATTGGATTCTTTCATGATAAACCATTTTAACATCTTGTTTATGTACTGAATTGGGATAATGCAAGCAATCTTCTAGATCTATCTTTATAGATTTTTATCCCAATATTTAGGGTGCTTCTTTTTTATTATTATCTCATCAAAATAAATATTCCAACTCTTTGAAGCTTACTTAAGTCAATCAATGTATTTTTATATCTTGCATTCTTTATTGGCAATTTTCTCGAGTTTAAAACCTTTAGGTTGTATCATATACACATCTTTGTAAAGATTCTCATTTAGGAATATAGTTTTGACATCCATTTTTCAAATCTTATAATCATGATATGTAACTATAGCAAGTAAAATCCTTATAGATTTTCATATAGCTACCGACGAGATAGTTTCATTAAAGTCAACCCCTTGTGTTTGTTTGTGGTTTTTGGCAACTCTTCTAGCTTTGTATGTTTGTACATTGTCATCCATGTCAGTCTTTCTCTTAAAGACTTACTTACATGTTATGGGTTTTCTTCCTTCAAGTGGTTTAACCAAGATTCACACTTGGTTGGTGTACATGGAATTCATCTTAGATTTCATGGCCTTAAGTTATTTCTCAGAATTAATATTAGATATTGCTTCCACTTAGTTAGTAGGCTCATCAAGTATGAGCAATTTGTCATTTTCAGTTTCTATGAGAAGTACTTATCTTTTTGGTACATGACGCGCCTTACAAGATCCATGAAGTTCTTGTGCTTCTTGAGCTCTAGCTTAAACATCCAATGTTATAACCTTGAGCTCAGGTTCTATTTGGATGTTAGTTTGTGGTTTTTGAACTTATTTAAGTTCTATTTTCCCCCACTACTTTTTTCAAGAATAAATACTTTCTCTAGGATAGTAACATGTTTTGAGGTAAACACCTTTGGCTTTAATTGGATAATAGAACTAATATCTAGTGGTTTCTTTTAGATATCCTATAAACTTATATTTATCTAGCTTAGCTCCTAACTTTTCAAATATAATATGTTGCACATAAGTGTTTCATCCCAAATCTTTAAGTATGATAAGTTTGGTCTCTTACCGCTTCATATCTCATATGAAGTCTTATCAACATATTTTATTGGATTTAAAATGTAAGCAACGCTTTGTAAGACATATCCCTAGAAAGAAGGTGGAATGTTTGAATTGCTCATCATAGGTCGTACGATATCCAATAGGGTATGATTTCTCCTTTTAGAAACTCTATTATGTTTTGGTGTTTTAGGAGGTGTCCATTGTAAAAGAATCCTATTTTCTCTTAAATAATCTTGACTCAATTATTCACCACCTTGATTAAATCAAAATATCTTAATACTCTTTCCAATTTCTTTTTCAACTTCACTTTTGAATTCTTTAAACCTTTCAACTGATTCGGACATATATTTCATCAAATACACATAATCATATTTATAACGGTCATTGGTAAATATAATGAAATATGTATATCTATCTATGGCATGAATCGTCATTGGTCTATATATATTTGTATGTATCAAACCTAACAATTCTTTAAATCTTTCACTATTTTTTATTAAAAAGTGTTTTGGTCATTTCACCCAATAAACAAGCTTCATAAGTTTTATAAATTCATAATAAAAAAGATCAACATATCCTTTTTTATAAAATTTGTGATACTCGTTTCATTAATATGACTCAGTTTATAAAGTCATAAATATGATGGATATTGATTATCTAATCTATTTCTCTTTCTTTGTATATCATTTCTAAATCAAGTATATATAAACTATTTGTATCAATACTAGATCTATAATAAATATCATTGTAAAAGGAATAACATTTGTTCTCAACAATAAATTTAAATCCATTCAAAACTAATAAATGAATATGATGTTTTTGGAAAGTATTGGACAGTTATTAAGTTTTAATATCAGCCCACTTGGAAAAGTTAATATAGTAGCCCTTACTTTATTGCCAACTCATAGGTCAACTTTGTTTTTATTCAATCATAAACATAAATGAAGTAGAAGTTTCAATAAGCTTCATATTCTTCACAAACAATTGCAAGATAGTTTTTGCAGTTCCTTCTATTCTGGTTTTCCTTGACACAACAATTACAAGTACCCTTGTCATTCTTGATGCCTCAATAAGTATCTATACATTTTGATGTTAGCGTTGCAAAACCAAGTCAACACTTAACTCATAGTTCATAACAAAGCCTAATTGACTCAATTTCTCAAAATAGCCAATCATTTTAAAGGTATTCCACAGAGGAACCCTCTATCATTTTATAGCGAAACAATTTTTTAGAGGTCTTACACCTCACAGTTCTTCTTATCGCATCAAACAACTTTTTAAGATGCATAATTATAATATGGGCATCCATATTTCCATGTTGTTTTTAAAGTTCAAATGACATGCTAGCTAACATCACAAATATAGTCTATTCATCATCATCAATTTGACATTGATATTCAGTCTTAACTTCTTCATCACCTTCCTCATTAAGGATAAGAGGAATCAAATTTTCAAGAACATATACCTTTTTTCTTATTTGAGAACAATTCAAATATTTGGATTTAGACAAAAAAAATTTATTTAGTTAATAAATTAGCATTAAGTGTGTTATGAAATGATATATTACTACTTATGGTGATCTATCAACTTATTCCTTTAAATATAGTGAGTATTAGTCTCATACATATATTTTATAATCAAATTAAGATAAGGTCTTCATTCATAATTTGATCTCCTACTATTTTCTTGCAAATTAATAGCCCTTCTTATTAATTGAGGAAATCTTTTTTAGATTTCTTAATGGGCTAGGATTTAATTTAATTTATCTACCTTTGAGTAGCTCAACAAATTAAAATAATTTAAATTAGGTAGATAACATAGCTTGTTAATCATATATCTATATGACTCATAATAACTTTTTTGTCTAAACATATCATATATGTTTTGCCTAACCATTACCCATAATCTTATATGATTATGAGTGACTCATCCAAATCATATAAGATTGATTAAGTAGGACCTAATTTTATAGCATTAAACATACTCGATTAATAGTAACCTTGAATGGCTCAACAAGTTATCCATGAATAAAACTTTGGTTTCATGCGTATAAAATTAGAAAGCAACAAATCATGTTCTTAACATGTACTTAATATATTAACAAGGAATTTATTATTTTAATTAGTCTCATTTCATTGCATGAATAATATATTATACATAATAATTATATATAAACATACACTCCTAGCATGCCATTCTAATTGGATGATTATGGACATATTTAACTTAATTCCCTTGAGCCATCAAAGGGAATTAGCTGGTCAAAATCTAGGTAGCTTCTTCAAATCTTTATAAGTCCTTTGTGAGTACCACGGTTGTAGCCTTCACCATGGTTCTTTCTTCGTCTTAGATTATAAAATAATTTTTCTTATCTAAATTTCTATATTTTTAAATTACATAATATTTATATAATTTTATAAGAAATCTCAATTTATATTCAAGGAAAATTATATAAGAAAATAATTTTACAATCCCATAAAAAAAAAATAGAGAAAAGACAGGACTTGCAAGCCCTATTTAATATTAAAATGATTTGACCATAAAAAACATAACCATATTGGTCTTTTATTTTCCATAATCATCTATATCACATAAAAACACATTAATATGCATAATTAAATATATTACATGTTTCAATTCTAATTATTGGCTTTATATGAAATTTTAATATAATATTTCTAGCACTTAAAAATATTAAATCAAACTTAATTTGATAATTTCCTAAACTTTATAAATTTTATTTAATACATATTTTCTGGAAAAAACATTTTTCAAGATTTAATAAGAATTTAATCATATTAAATTCTTATTAACATCCAAAACTATTTTAGGATAAATTATATAAAACTTTCTTGAGATTGTTTTTCAAGATTTAATAAGAAAATTAATCACATTAAAATTCTTATTAATATCCTAAATTACTTTAGGATAATTTAAATAATTTTTTTGGCTTAAGAAAACTCTCTTTATTTAGAAAATATTTTTCTAAACATAGTTTAATTAAAAATTTTAATTAAATTCTCATCCAATTAGAATATTTTAAACAATAAAACTTTTTGAATTAAGCACTTTAATTCAATCTTAATCCAATTAGGAAAGTTAATTATGTAATTAATTTAATTCAACATTTTAATTTTAAAATATATAATTAATATTTTATATATGGAGTGGTGGAATCATAATTATGCTTAAATACATCCTATTGTAATAATGTGTTCATTATAGGGTCAGAATCATAATTCTACCCCTCATCTTCATCTTCTTCTTGTTGTTGTTGCCAACGTTGCCATTACTAGTGCAAAAGGCTACCCTTCGCTCTTTGCAGCCACCAATGAGAGGTAGCAACCTCGCAGTGGGCTACTAGTGGCACCAACAATGACTAGCATTGTTGGAGCGAGGCAGCAGCCTATCTGCCGCTAGTTTGCGTGCAACACAACCAAGTACGCTAGAGCTAATTATGTTGTTGGAAAATGCCCAGCCACCCAAACCCCTTCTTCTTCCTTTCCTTTAAAAATATTTCCAGCTCTAATTGTATATTCCAGCCAGATTTAGCTAAAACAGTAGTAGATTTAAAAAAAAACACTGAGAAAAATATCTTATCAGAAAACTTGTTTTACACATAAAATTAATTCGTAATTAACACCAATAATAACTAAAACACACAATCAAAAACCCTAATTATCTAACGATGACTCTAATACCACTGTTAGGTTTTCATGATTACATACACACAACAAAAATGATAAATTTAATATTTTTTAGGGTCCCAAGAATCTTGTTAGACAATCTAGGATTATTTAGAGATTTTGAAAAAAGTACCTGAAGATCAAATTTTCTTTTAAGGTTTGATCAACTTTTTCAAGGCTGAGATGTCGCAAACCACAAACTATTCAAGTGTCCAGCCTCTAATAGTAATCCACATAAACCACCAATGAGAAATATCTTACAACCCTTTTTTAGGAGAGACAAATTGTTATGACCTTTAAGTGTTAACTCTCTTTGCTCTGAAAACATACATAATTTTTCTTGCTATACCTAAAATATAGGGCATAACATTTTATTTTTAGGAAAAAATTAAATATCATTTTGTCCCTTGAATAATATTACGTATTTTATTTTAAAGAAATTTTATAAATTTATTTAATCAAGTCTCTACTTGATTTTTAAAGGTCCAAAATACTAATTTTCTATATTAATTGCGTTCTAACTCTCAATTTCTAAAACTTATTCACAATCAAGTCATACTTGATTAATTATATCAATTTAATTTTTGACTAATTGTTCTTAATGTGTAACCTATTAGGTTCATAATAAGTTGACCTAAATATAAATAATAATTCTAAATAAAATATATTTTAATAATTTAATTTATTATAAATTTAACAATTGATTGATCTATATTTGAGAATCAAGTGCACCGTCTAGCGACGTGTCTCCTAAACATTAGATAAGTTATAAGTGGTTTAACTTAATCTTTTAGTGAGTAGTTTCTCAGTATAATTATTATCACTTCATTAAGAATATTTTGATTTAAATATTATAGCATGAAATATGTCTGATCTATCAAATCATGTTTATTCTCCATACTATAGTCATTGTTTGTTTGAATAAAATTAAAACTCTTTTCAAATCTCATCCCATCTTTCCCAAGGATTTCAGAATTAATGCTATTTGAGAATAGATGAAACATTTTTCTAATTCACATAAGGTGATGAATCCTCTCTTGATCACTTAAATACCTTCATATAGTTTAGATTATACTAAATATATGTTTGTTTGTTACTCTTGATTAGGACAACGTATAGTCAAGATCGAATAATAACATTCTCTAAATAAGATAATTTAGTTATCTCAAGTCTAAATTATTACTTACACAACTATCAAGTGAACATTTCCATAAACACAGGTGATCTCTCCTTATAGAATTCTCATGTGGGTCAATTTAGTGTACATGTCATATAACAAGCACCTATATACTAGTTCTAGGTATCCCTCATACCTCAATTTATTAGAACATTCCTTTCTTTTCATATAGAAATGACATAATATGTATTAGTCTCAACAGCTCTAATTAATGTTCAATCTTATAGAGCATTAAACAGTAATATTTAGGAACAATGCTTTATGTTTACTCTAGATTCATTAATTAAACATTATATTCAATAATAAAATATAAATGAATATTAAAGATAAATAAAGTCTTAATAATAAATATGTTTTTACATGAACAAAGTTAATGTCACATATAACCAACTAATTAATTAAACATTATATTCAATAATAAAATATAAATGAATATTAAAGATAAAGAAAGTACTAATAATAAATATATTTTTACATGAACAAAATCAATGTCACATGTAAACAACCGATTGACTATCAGGCCTATGCACTAAAACTTTGCCACCTTTTAAAGTATTTTGTAAACACTATTTTTACAAGCTTACTACACAAAGCCTATGAAAACTATTTTTCATAAAATTTTGTATTGTAAGCATTTAATGAGTGAGCAATTGTTATAACCTATTTTTTTATTTTCAATTCCAAAAATGAAATAAAAAGAAAAAAAATTAAAAAAATATGTTTCTGATGCATTTCGGTCATTCACATGCCCATTTTATGATTAATTTTTTTTTTACATTTTCTCTCTTGTTGATGTTTTCTTAAAAAAAAAATTAATTTTTTTTTTTACACATTTGCACCCACTTTCATAACTTTCAATGTCTTTTAAAAAATTAAAATTCAAAAATATGTTTTCGATGCATTTCAACCATTAATGTGTCCATTTCATATTTTTTTATTACTTTCCTTATCGAATTGACATTAATGTTATTTTTCAAAACAATAAACCAAAAATACAAAAAAAAATAGAAAACCAAAAAATCAAAAAATGGAGTAAAGTGGACACGTGGCTATAGTACAAAACAAGAATGAGCACCAAAAAATACAATAAGGATATTTTTAGGATAATCTAAGAATAAAAGATAAAAAAAAAAAGAATATCCTTAAGAAGAGTAGTATAAATAAAGGAGGCTACCATAAAAAGAAAGAAGGGGGGAGAAACCCTAGCCACCATACGAAGTGATTGAGAGGAAGCGAAAGAGAAGGAGAGAAGAATTCTGAGATTTAAGAAAAAAATCATAACCCTAACATCTTCTCTCTCAACAAACAAACCAAAAACAAAACCAAGAATCCTAGCCACATCTCAACCTACATCACCGGATTCTAGCTAACCACCACCATTCTAGCCACCATAACAACAATCATAACCTCTCTTTCATCTTTCATCATTTTCCAGCCAACTTTCCTAGTCTTCTCCCATTAGAAAATATCATAATAAATAAGGAAGAGAAGCTATTAGAGAAAGAAATTATAGACCATTGAACCTTCTAGGACATAGATATCCTCCTATTGACAGCGATGATTGTCATCACCAATACCAATTGATAGATAAGGGAGCGGTGAAGCTCGTAGAGTTAAAGAAATCATACTGAAATTTAAATTGAGTACAAAAAATAATTTTAAATGATTATTATCATCATTATTGATTAACCTACCCATTTAAGAAATCCTATTGAAATTTAATTTGACTAAAACTAATCAATTTCAATGACAATTATCATAATTATTAATTAACCTATCCTATTAAGGAATTGTAATGAAATTTAAATCAACAACAACTAATAATTTTCAATGATAGCTACCATTATTATTAATTAACCTACCTAGTTAAGGAATTCTATTAAAATTTAATTTTACTACAACTACAACTAATCAATTTCATTGATAATTATCATAATTATTTATTAACCTACCCAATTAAGGAATCCTATTAAAATTTAATTCGATTGCAACTAATCAAATTTATTGATAATTATTGTAATTATTAATTAACCTACACATTAGGGAGTCCTATTTAAATTTAATTTGACTACAACTTATAAATTTCATTGATAATTATCATAATTATTATTTAACCTACCCATTGAGGAGTGCCATTGAAACTTAATTTTCAATGATAATTTTTGTAATTATAAATTAATCTACCAATTAAGAAATCCTATTTAAATTTAATTTGACTACAACTAATCAACTTCATTGATAATTATCTTTATTATTAATTAACATACCCAGTTAAACCAATCCTATTGCAATTTAATTAGACTACAACTAATCAATTTTATTGATAATTATCATAATTAATAATTAACTTAGTCCTATTAATATTTTATTTGACTACAATTACAACTAATTATTTTCAATGACAATTGTCATAATTATTAATTTACTGACCCAATTAAGAATCCTATTGAAATTTAATTTCGACTACAACTAATCAATTTTGTTGATAATTATCATAATTATTAATTAACCTACACAATTAAAGAATCATATTGAAATTTGACTTGACTACAACTAATCAAGTTAGCTTAACTAGGTAAGTAAATTAATAATTATGATAACTGTCATTGAAAATTACTATTTGTAGTTGTTGTCAAAATAAATTTTAACAGGACTCCTTAAGTTAATTGATAATTATGATAATTATCAGTAAAATTGATTAGAGTTAGTCTAATTAAATTTCAATAGGATTCCTATTAAATGGATAGGTTAAATAATAATAAAGATAATTATCATTGAAATTGATTAGTTGTAGTCATTAGATTTCAATAGGATTTCTTAATTGGTAGGTTAATTTATAATTACAATAATTATCAATAAATTTGATTAGTTGCAATCAAATTAAATTTCAATAGGATTCCTTAAACTGGGTAGGTTAAAAAATAATTATGATATTTACAATGAAATTGATTAGTTGTAGTTGTAGTAATATTAAATTTTAATAGAATTCCTTAACTAGGTAGGTTAATTAATAATAATGATAGCTATCATTGAAAATTATTAGTTGTAGTCTATTTAAATTTCATTAGAATTCCTTTATAGGATAGGTTAATTGATAATTATGATAATTGTCATTGAAATTGATTAGTTGTAGTCAAATTAAATTTCAATAGGATTCCTTATCTGGGTAGGTTAATTAATACTTATGATAATAATCATTTAAAATTATTTGTTGTACTCAATTTAAATTTCAATAGGATTCCTTTAACTATGCAGGCTATGCTGCTCCATTATCTATCAATTGGTATTGTTATTATATTTCTATCAAATTTTACTTTCGCATAAACATATATTGATTTTAGAACAACAATTGAACCTAAAAACACACTTCATTAAAAAAAAATGCAAGCTCTAAAACATATGAAAAATATTAGAACTATTAGAAACAAGAAACAATAGTAGCAGCACATGCTGGAGATGAGCTGGGTAATCGTGTTGGACTGCGAGCATTTTCAACACACGTCGGTGGGTTTAAGGAGGTACATGAATAGTTATGTAGGTTAATATGTTAGTTTAATATGCCTTGTAGCCAATTGGTTGGTTACATGTGACATTATTATATTCATGTAAATACATATTTATTATTAATAAAGGCTTAATTTATCTTTAATATTCATATAATATTAGATTAATGAATCCAGAGTAAAGATAAAGTCCATGAGATAAAAATGCTTTGCAAAAGAAAATTATAAAGTTGTTATAATTATATTATTCTTATTGCATCAAAGCATTGTTCCTAAAATATTTCTAATATATATTATGTTCTTTTCTTTATGAAAGGAAGCAGTTACTCTCACACTACCAGAAAACCAAAGAAAACCAACGGAATTACCAACGGAATTTTTCCGTCAGTAATAATTACCGACGGAAATAATTCCGTCTCAAAATCTGTCGGTATATACCAACGGCATAAACCCGTCGGCGAAACCGTCGGTATATACCGACGGTTTATTTCTGTTGGTATATACCGACGATTTCGCCGACAGGGTATACAGTTTGTCTGGAAATATGCAACGGCGTGGTGACGTCAGGCGATTTTACCGATGGAATTACCGAGGGATTCAAACCGAGATAGCCGTACAGTGACGTGGCACTGTCACCGACGGAATCACCGATGGAGTATTTCCGTCGGTGATTCCATCGGAAAAAACCATTATATGCCCACGTATCTGCCGACACTCTCTTCCTCTGTTTCTCCTTCTTCTTCTTTCTCATCCCACCTCTCCCCTCCCAAACTGCAGCTCCCCTCCCAAACTGCAGCCAAACACCCATCCCAACTCTCCACTATTTTCAACACGAGCACTCAAGTTTCTTATATCTTGTACGTGGTCACAATATCCGTTTCTTGTAGATTTTATCATTTTTTTATAAGTAAATCTATCCTTTTTAGTTTTAATATTTAATTGTGAATTTTATTGTTTTAGTATATGTATTTTGTTAACGTTTGTACTTGTTTAATTGTTATTTGTCAAAGAAACTTGTAATATGAATGTATAATTTTGTAGTTGTTATAGTTTGTTTTAGATTTTGTCAAATTATATTTGTTTGTAAATTGTTGAAATTTTGTTTGAATTACACCGAATTAAATGTGTCGTTGTGATGAAATAAATA
>Ga0307517_10004686_pt1 | contig 20941 bp, 16 predicted proteins | sample 23_EM_MG_FD_194515 | JGI IMG/M metagenome (GOLD analysis project Ga0307517, IMG submission 194515) | Populus trichocarpa ectomycorrhiza microbial communities from riparian zone in the Pacific Northwest, United States - 23_EM | ecosystem: Host-associated > Plants > Roots > Unclassified | place...
CGTCGGATGTGTAAACTTCGGAGTAAACGCGGACAGGGTCGTCGGACTCGGTTGGCCTCCACCATTCCTCAAACGGCTTGAGGTGGATGCGTTCGAATGAATCGGGGTCCTGTAACTCCGTCGCGATTCAACGGGATCCCGATAAAGCAGCCCATCAACGGTGAACTCGGGTGCGTCCTCCTCACGTTGCTTGACCCGGGCGCAAGGAAGTCGGATCTTCACCGAACCATTCTTCCAACCATCACCAGGTGCGAGTGTGGTCCCGGATTTTGAGCTGCAATGTCTTTTGTCGAACCGGCGAAGAGCGCTGACGGCGTTGAAGTTCTCCAACTGCGATAAATCGAAGTACGGATTATTCACCATGTCCTTGACGAGGTCGTTGAGGCATGTGATACCGTCGTGAGAGCCCTTTTCAAACCACCAACCGAGCATGATATCCTCGCTCGGATTCTCTGAACTGGCGAAGGGGTTGGAGTTGCGTGTCGCAGAGGAAACTTCGAGGTTTGAGCCGATGGACAAATCGTGGGGTGGGGCTACACCAGGCGAAGTAGAAGGCACGTCGGAGAAGGGGTTGGGGTCATCGGGGTTGTGGGAGGGGATCGATGAATATTTCCGAAAGACGCCGAAGGAGTCTGGGCTGGTTGTGATCCCCTGTGTAGTGTCCGAGCCCGCGCTGCTGTCTTCATCGGACCGCTCGTCCGGTAGTGGCTCGGGATCGTGTTCAGGTTGGGCTGCGTCCGCTCTTGCCTTCGCCGCCTCCAACCGCTGCTTTTTCGTGAGGAATTGGCGACTCATCTGGGAGGGGACTGTTGAAGTTGGGATATAATCCGCGAACCTCGCAGGATTTCGTCGTTTCCTTGTTGAACGGGTGAGCTCTGTGTCAATCGCTTGGTCCAGGAGAGGGACCTTGGTTGCCAGGGTGTCAGTGCGATTTCTGCTAACACTAGCATGAGATCGTACCGGGACCGGCTCTGGTGTGCGGCATGCCACCTCAGCGGCAATCCGTGCTTCCTCCAGCCGCCGCCGTTTCTCCGACTCTTCTATGGCTTGAGCATCGCGTTTGCGCTTCAGGGCCCTTCCCATGGAGGACTCGTCGCCCTTGATCCCCTTGTGGCATCTGTTTGAGTGTTGCCGGAGACTCTGCTGGTTTTGGAATATTCTTGGGGACTCCGCGCGAGCACAGTCCCCTTCGTAACAAGTGAACCCTAACGTGGCCATTGCGTAGGAGTTCAGGAGGGTGCGGGGGTTGCCAGTGCACCAACGCATCTCAGCTCCGAAACACCGACACATGACCCGCTCGCACCCCCACCATCATCCCTATTCCATTTTGCTGACAAACATCATGACGACAGCGTCCAAAAGCCCCAGCGACGGTCGGTACGTCTTCAACATTCAACCTCTGGCGAGTGACAGGACTCACCTGAGCCCACCGGTCTACAGGCCTGCTGTCAACCTCACGGCGGACGAACGCAAGCAAATCAAGAATCACGGGAGGTGGCTTCGAAGGGTCTGTCAACCCTTCGATTCCTTCGAATCCATCCTGTCCGTCTGGCTGAACTCACAAGAAGGCTCTCAACGCCTTGCTCAACCGAATGCGAGGGAGTACTATACTTCACTGCAAGTGCCTGCATCCACACCGCGCCATACACCACTCACAGTCCGCAATTTCCAGATCCGATCTCCAACGCACTTTCCGAATCGAGGACGCGAACATGATCACCACCCACCTCCCATTCATTGCAGCTCGCATAGCGTCGCCCACCGCGACTGCGGACGAGATTGTCGAGATCGCACGAATGGTAAGGTTGAGTCTGCAGCTCCGATCATTCAGGTCCAGGGTTGACCGGTGACCTGTGGTAGGTTCAGAAACAGGCCGGTGGGGGGAAAGAGACAGACTGCAAGAACATGAAGAGAGACGTTATTGATCTGATCCCACCAGAGTATCTACCAGGCTCAGGCAGCAATGGGTCATTACAGAACGTCCCGCGCGCACACACCGAACACCGCAACCCAGAGATGCACAAGGCTTGGCGCGGGTTTGACAGTCCAATCACTGCCCGGTTGCTGTGCCCGGTGAACTACCTCGAGAAGATGAAAGTGGATCCAGAGCGGTACGTGGGTTAAGCACCCTGACCGCGCTGTCTGATTGCTGACTCTCTGCCACTAAATCCAGCACACGAGAGAGTCTGAAGGCCCTAACCCTCCCAATGACAGACAGGGAAAACCAACCATTCTTCCCGAAATTCCTCTATGATGAAACGATGATGGATGGGACCCTTACGAAGGGCCTTTTCCGTGGACCCCTGCTTCTAAAGGCTGGTCTCACCCCATCTCCAGTTGTCACTACTAACGATGCTCGCAGGCATATCGATCCATTTTTCTCGGCCGAAGCCATGCAGACGGGGCAACCACAAAGACAAAGGGTGGAAATGCCAACATCCACGGGATGAACTCAGTAAAACCATCATCGATTTGCTACGCCGCCATCCAGGTAACCGAACACACAGCCGGCTGGGACAGCTTGGATCTGACCTTCAAAACAGGTGTACGTGGCCCTGAGCGCGATGGAAAAATGGAGCATTGCGGACAATGACACAGGGATTAACCTGTCCGCGCTCTACAACCTTCTCAGAGAGCAGTTCCGGGGCCCTGATGATCCCTGGTACAAGGAAACTTTGAAGTGGTGGGACGAGTAAGTGTCGATACCCACCTGTCCCGGTTTTCACCTACTCACGAGTCTCGCCAGTCAAGTCTTCCCAGTCACTCCCAGTGGCCCCGACCGACGAGATATCAGGGATATGGAGGGTCCAACGATGAGGGAACGTATGGCACAGGAGCTAGCAGAGAGGGTGTCTCAGGGGAGTTCGTCTGCTCCAAATGCCTGAGAGCAAGTTTGGAATTCTATTGTATCTATATGGACGTGTACAAGGTAGTTAACAATCGACCGTAATGTTCGGCCCTGGCAAAGATGACACGCCATTTCCATGTGTGCTTGGACAATTTGGCAATCACGTTGCATCGGTTTCCTGCATGGCTGGAGGTCGTACGAGTGTCTGGAATCCGGTGCTGAGTTGAGGACATTGGACGGATGTCCACTTTCACTCAAATCAAGAACTGTGTCCGTTTTCCTCGATTACGTCCATAAAATACAAACGTGATGCGAGACTGGCCCCTTCCCAATCAAGATCTCTGGCACACTCCATCGCCAGGCGTGACCAAGCCGACATGAGCCGCCCTTCATAGAATCCACGGATTTGACGACCATGGCGAGAACAAACCTCGCGATGCATGTGTGACCGGAGTCACCCCCAAGAATGTTTGGCTGGGTGGGGGTAAGTGTGATGGTGAAACGGATTTGAGGACGATCACGTACTCCCTTGAAGTCCCGTTCAACGCAAGCCTTGAACTGTCGAGGGACCCCTCGTAAACATTGCTGTAACTTCTTGAAGCGAATGGGCTGGGACTGATGGCGGGGGAGGTTGGGTGGAGATGTGTACGGTGTCGGAAGGATTACCCTGGTGCCACGTATGTTTTTCAGTTTGCGTAGACACATCCGAGAAGTGGGACTTGAGGGATCAAGATCACTGAGGGCCTATACTGACTTAAACAGAGAGCGGGAAAAGGCGACATGGCGGTATACCTCGTCCAGATGTTCAGCGAACCGAACTAAACCATTGTCTTGAAGGTTTGGTACACACTGCTGATACTCCTGCGCGCAAAGTGCGCCGCCAAGTTGGCCATCGGAGTCGGGCGAAGATCTGTCGAGACGAGAACGATATGAAACGTGACACACTGAATGTTGTGCAAAAGTGGTGGCGGGGAGGATACCACTTACCACATCGTTCGTACTTGTACACTTCGCTCACAAACTTCGCGTTGTCAAACAACTTTGTGACCCAAACCCGCCTGAATGGTCGAGACGTGAGAAATTGGCCCGCATGGTAGAACCGGATGTGCTCATGATTGACCAGTCCGATGGTTGCGTGTGAACGGAAGGCTGAGGTGGAGAACTGTTCCAGGAGATACCAGACGCTGGGAGCCTGAATGGGTGAACGTCGTTATTGCCCCCCACGGGATGGGAGAGGGTGTCCAAATCACAGATTTCATGTTTCCCTGTTCAACTGGGGCGTGTGCATGACGTTGGGGACGGGGATGGCTCGGGGTTGTGATGGTGTTAGCCAGGGGGTGGTGCGTGTGGGCTTGCAGTGTTGTAGATTCAAGGCGCGGTTGCGGTACAGTTGTCAGCGAGGTGGGAGCAGGGGTTGGAGTTCTCAGAGAACCAAACGTTTCACTGCAGCATCAGGCATTCCCCCTCTGGAAAGCAGGGGGGAGCATGGGCAACAGCGTGGAGCGCCTGTGCAGCAGATTCACGTTCAGTTTAGAGGTGGGAAGTGAAGCGACCGGACGATACCGAAGCAAATCCCAAATCCCAATCGGGACAACATTTTTTCGAGAGCTCGTTGATGCAGGAAACGACCGAGCACTATGAAATAATCAGTAGCGCCGGCAAGCGGCATGGCCCACGACCTAACCTCCCCGCTTAGGACAACTTCGTCTTCTTGGAATGTCCTCCGCGCCCTTTCCCCCCATCTAATTTCCTTTTCGTACCCTTTGGTTTGTCTTTATTGATCAACTCGTCGATCATCCGTTCCGCCTCCTTCACTTCAACACCTTTCCCACATCTTGCAGTCGTTTTCCACTTCAGAACCATGATACGACTGATCTCCTTCCTCAAATCCTCTGAGCGCCGCTTCGCTATTTGCCGTGCATCGAAGCCCCGCAACACTAACAAGCCATCCAAAGAAGTTGCTCGTGAGACCATCACATAGGGCGGCTCTGTCCCGGCGCAACCTGCCAGGTCCACGATGACCCGATCCATTGTCCGTCCCTGTGCTTTATGCACCGTCATGGCAAACCCCGGTTCAATCGGCACTTGTTTTCGTGTAATCGTGCAACGTTTGTGCGATGCGCCATGCTCAAATTTCAGCTCAGTGGTGTCTGGTAAAACAGGGAAATGGTGCGCCGGCAAATGTGGCATTCCCACCGGATCGGAATTTGGTATCTCCACAATGCAAGACTTCAGGTGCCGCTGCCCTTCCTTGTTGGTAAAATATCTTATTTTCCGCAGGGTCCCATAGCTACCGTTTACGACGCCAGCAGCAACGTCAAAGTTTTGGTTGATGGCAACTGGCATCCCAATTGCCAGTGGTATTCGACGAAGGCGGTGCTTTGTTTGACCGGAATGCTGTCCTTCGAGCTTTTCAATCAACGCCTCGTCCGTGACTACAACTTTTCTGTGCGTATCAATTGCATGGTACCAATGCAACTCTGAACCTGTTTGTTCAGCAAAAGCTTCTGCTGCCCTCCGGTTGATCGCATCCCTCGTCGCGTTGTTCGTGACAATAACAGGCGCAAACCTCCAATGCGCATCACCCTGCGGGATTGCCGTCTCATCCAATTTCCTCTCCACTAGCTGTTCGTAGTCCCCCTCATCACACACCCCATCACGCAGCCTTTGTAGAAGGCCCACAAAATTAGCATTTCCGACCCCAGCCTGACGCATTGTTTCATGCAGGATCACGACGGTCTCAACCGACAGCCACAACAACCTCCCCAAGATTTTTCCCTGGGCTCGATTCGTGGCAGACGCCGACAACGAAGTGGTGTTTATGTCCTTGTACAGCCTTGTATCCCCGATCGGTGGTAACTGCGCAAAATCACCAGCAAAAATGACATTCACGCCACCGAACGCCGTCGTGGATCCCTTCGCTTCCGTAAGAGCGCGACGTATTTTGTGCATCATCCCACAGCCAATCATCGACACTTCATCGACGAACAGGTAGTCAACCCCCTCCCACATCGCGCTCAAGTCTCTTTTTGTCTTTGCGCTTATTTCCCGCCCTGACTCATTCATCTGCAACAGGGCGTGCAGGGTAGCCCCTCCAATATTCCTCGCAGCCACACCAGTGTATGCAGCAAGCCTGAAACGACGCCTCTCCTCACGCGATTCAAACATGTCACGTAGCGCACTTACAACTCTCGATTTACCCGTACCGCCCGGTCCTCCCAAATACATCAGTAACTGCGCGGGTTTTTCTTCCATGGCATGTCGCGCCACAATCTCGAATGCCCTCCTCTGCTCTACGTTGAGGGACCAGTTCTCGGCCACTTTGATCATCAAAGTTTCACCATTACACCTGGCATCAGCCGCGTTCGCAGCCATGTCGACATCACCAATCGTTGGTAAACCATCGGCGATCACCTCCGAAGAATCACCAATCTGGTTGATTGTCATAGTTGGTTCTGTCTCGTTCCCCGCCTCGTCCTGCCTAGTCTCAAGCTTCCACGCCGCCTTCCTCTTTTCGTACGTATCCTTCCACTCGTCTTCGAGGATACTATCATTGTCTCGCGTCAACTCATGCCCTTCAGCGTCATGATTATCCACGGTCGTCCGATTCAAAGACGCCGCAAAAAAACCGGCCTCAGTGAGTCGATCAAGGCACTCCTGTGCCTCCCTGTTGGCCTCATCAATCTTCCTCGAAGACATCCTGTCGATATCCTCCAGATGATCTAGTACATCGCTCATATCGACCTCCTCAATATCGTTCCCTGCCGTAGACTCCCCATCAGCATACCTCCGGGTATTACTGTACCGCACCCTCATCCTCGTCTGCATGTGGTCATCCCTGCTATCGCGACATTCATGTAAGACCTGCATGTTGTCAATGATCCGTTTGTGCGTCTCGTCCATCGATGCAAAGAAATCCTCGAGATTGCCCTCCCATGATTCATAATTTCCCTGTAGGTCCGACAAGTCGCGCCAAGGTTTGAAGAGGATCAGCATCAACCGGCAATATCGTGGACGAGCCTCTGTCTGATCTCGACGAGGCATTGCAGGTCCGATTGGTACAGGGATGACACTCCGCCGACGTATTCTAACATGTTTGCGGTCGTGTTCTTTGTGCTCTGACAGGAAATCAAATCTTTTAACCATACCTTGTCCGCGGTGTTCATTGTGCTCATCATCCACCTCACGCATCGCTTCATCATCCTCCCGCGTCTCACCACTCCCACCATCATCCTCCTCATCATTTACGTCCGGGTTATTTCTGCTTGCCCTGGTGTATGATTTCTCCGTCGTCGCCACAAAATCCCACAGACACACATCAGTCATTTCTTTAGGCCGAAGCGTGTAATCGCAAACCTGGTCTGCCAACACAGCCACGTTACCATCCTCCTCGACATGGATAGCCACTTCATCTTCACCATCGTCAACGTCCATTTCGTCATCTTTGTCTCTCGGCAACGATTCGTCACGATTCTCATCATCCTCTTCCTCTGCAGGCGGCGCCGGCTCTTCACCATCGCCACCATCAAGCCCGTGATCCGGTTTTCCAGGGCACAATTTTTCACCACTGAGCCTGTCAACGAACCGCTCAAACGAAGCCCAGTACAAGCATCCAAACGAGTGGGATGTGAAGTGGTCCTCATATCCCATCAAGTAGGACGCCACTTGTTGCGCAGACATTTCCTGGTGTGATATCAACGCATACGCGCATTTTTGCAACAGGCGTTTTGATCGGACGGTAAAATCGTCGTCGTCGTCGTCCACATCTTCACACTTCTTGACCGCCAGTTGTAGCGCCGCATACGCTACGTGTGATTTCAGCTGCGACTTCGTGATGTAGTCGGTTATATAATAGATCATCGCCTTCGCTGACTCGCCAGATCCGATAAATTGTATGTCCATGTTACACCTCACTGCTTCGAGGATCGTCATATTAAAATTGTTCACAAGCCCGTCTAGACACCGCAGGCAGATGCTGCCCGTCTCCGGGTCAATGCAGCTGTCCGCGCGGAAATTCTCTTCTTTGAGATCAAAACGACACGTTCTTTCCTCGCCCGCTCTGTAATGCTTGTAACACGTGTGTGAGTGACGATGTCGTTGGACTCGTTCTGCCAGACGGTTGATGTCTTTCATCCTTAGCGCAAGTCGCTGTTGGATGTCACCGTCTTCAAGATCAACCCCACGCAGCGTGCAAGGGTCTTTCTCATCCCATGATGTGGACACGTCGGGGATGGGATCTTCAGGAATTACATTCGTAATGGTGTCGTCCAGATAATCCAACAATCTACGGCCCCACTCGGGATCTTTCAGCACCTTGTCTCGTATCTCGTTGGGATTCAGCGCCCCTTCAATCCATATCAACATGTGACAATGTAGACTCCCCCGACCTTGTGCCTCAACGCAACCATAATGGGCTTTCACGACGCCAAGCACACCGCCATCCACACATACGTTGCCATCTTCATACCCTAGTACGGTCTGTATGAACGCTTTCAAGTAGGTGTTGAAAAATTTTGCCCCAACTGCAGGATTTGACGATATCAGCCTCGACTGTTCCCAATAGTTAGGAACATCACTCTCGAGCATTTTATCAATGTCAATGTCTGCCCCCGCCAGAAACTTGACAATTGGGTTGTGGGTGTCCGCCGGATTTATCGTAACATAAAAGCTGGGCATCCCATGTGTCATGGTTAGTGCCCTAATTTCATTCCTCATGGCGACGCGCGAGGCAGACGATCCAGGTACTTTTCCCGCCACGAGGTTAACCTCCTTCATTAATTTCAGTGCCCTGCGTTCCTCATCAGTGTGTGCGGTTATCCCCTCACCCTTTTCTATCCTTTCCAGCACTTGGCCTACTGCTTCGGAAGAAACAGAACAAAAGCTTTTTGCAAATCGTGTAAAGCTCGCTTTTTTCACTTTCAGGCTTGATCCCAAGAGCAATGCACGGCGTTGCAAGATGTTAAAAGCAGTGAACAAGAACGAGTGGTGCGTTTGGAAACGTTTGTCGCTCAACGAGAACAAGTACTTCACATGTTCTTTCAGTGATATCCGTTTAACACGGTTTCTGTCTTCGAACCCACCGCATCCATAAGGGAAAAGTGTCGGATATAACATCGGAAATAAGTCAATATTGGAGAACTCATTTACGGGCTTCGAACCATGTCCTATCTGTACGAACGGTTTCGCCTTCGTTTTTACATGACGTACCGCCGCGGCTCTTAACAGGTTCGGTGGCGTGTGCGTATCAACGTCTGCGACGACCACACTCTCAAAGCTCGTGCTTGAAGCCGTATCCGCGTTTACCTCTCCATTGTCATATCTTGATACGAGCACCTCCTGGGCTTCGTTGTTTTCAACATGCTCGATATGGTAGGGAAGTACATCCTCACTGGGTAATGTTTCCAGAATCCCGTCGTCGATCTCAACATCCCTATACAATGGATTATTCTGCTTCAACCACATTAGAGCACTGCGGATTTTCTCTCGGCGGACCACCAATGGTTTTGCCTTATCCCGCAACCATTCTTTCGTCGGTTTGGAACTCCCCACAAAAATCACGCAAATAAATGACAGTGTCTCATCGAGCGGAGGTGGCAAAACATCTGTGAGCTTATCGGGTTGCTGGGGAAAGATGATTGTGTGGCCTTTCAGGGCACGTTGCGATGTTGGTGACGCAGAATCGGCGTCCTGCTCTTGGAGTTTCACGATCCAAGATTTCGCACGTGCACGTGCAATCATGCTTTCCTCGACCATTGTAAGTTCACTCAACTCATCGGGCACCGCACCAACATACAATCTATTTGCAAGTGCATGTTTCGGCAGACTCCCCCGATGGAGGGTTCGTGAACACGTTGTGCACAGCTCCAAGACAACCTCCCCATTTTGGAGCAGTACTCCACGTGCATCCACCAGTTTGTTCTGCAACGGTCCTGTGTTGAAAGGGGTGGGAGGAGGCATGAACTGGTCATCGTTCCAATGCGTTGCAGGACAACTCAACAGGTCCAAATCCACCTCTGTATGTTGTTTCCGCACTCTATCACCAATAGGCAATTCACGTGCACAGCATGCACAAGTAAAAGAAGACAGCGCTGCCGAGGACGTTGCAGCTCGGAACGCTTTGATTATCATTTCCTTTGTCCGTGATGGGATCATGTTTGGCCAGTTTTTTCGAACATCTGCGAGCTTTCGCAGCGTCTCAATCCGTTCAGTCTCCGCTTCCACTTCCTTAAGTTTTCCCCGTTCAATGCTTTCAATATGTTTTCTTAAGCGCGTTCTCAACTTTTTGATCTTGTCAGTATCTTCGTAACTTACCTCGTGCAGGTCCAGTATCTTGATCAGCTGCTTCCGGGACCCCACCTCAACAATGCGCCGGAGAATAGTTACCTGCAGGTGAACGGCATCCTTGTGCGATAGATCCGCATCTGTGGTCACACGTTTGCACCCCGGCGACTTCGAGTCACCATCCGCACATTTGCCTTCAGTTATGTGGCTAAGCACCCTGGCTGACCTATCCCCCACCGTTGCCGAATCAAAAGCATTCACATTATGTGCGTCAGCAATGGAATCCACGACTTTTGCAGATGAGGCGTTCCCAAGGCGGGGAAGCAGCTCTGGAAGAGAGAGACCGGCAGCGTCCATGGTGCTGAGAAGCTCACGTCGAACGTGTACGAGTTTCCTTGTCAGGGACCTCAACTTTTTGTTTCCGGTCGAAGCCTCGTCCAGAGCACCACAGATACATTCAACATCTTTTGTTGTCAATACACCTTGTCTCACCCATTCCAACGTACTATCAATTACGCGAATGCCCATTGATTGCTCCCATTCTTCTCCGCCTACGACTATTTTGCACCCACTCCCGCGATGTGCAACACAACCACCAGAGAAAATGTGTTTAATAAGTCCCGTTCGAAATGCGTCCACACTCGTCAATGGGACACTGATTTGGTGCTCATGCAAAACCTTCGCCCAGAAAGCTGATCCCACATTGTCCAGGGACGAACGTATCAGATCCAATACAAGGTTCATGTCATATACGGGCTTGGGGTCATGGGAGATCATATTCTCACCCGCTGGTGACACGGGTGGTGAAAGTAATATGCGATGGCAGTTGGCGTCAAGGATCACCTGTTCATGGAATCCTGCCATCGCATAGCGGTTGTCCAAGGGATTATCCCCCCCTGGTGCGGCACCGGACGTGGTTGGTTGCAACTCGGAGGGTGCGGGTGTATGATCCATCGAGAAACGATGTTGATCCTCACGAGTGTGCAGCAGAGAGAAAGGCAAAGATCGGCCTGCGTGTGTGATTAGCAGCCGCTTCTTCATGACATCTCGAGCTCACCATCAGCTGTCCAACCGTGCCCCTCTGCCAGGTTTTCCACGGTCTCCGGAGCGGGGTGTCGCAGGACGTTCACCGCTATGGTCGCCCGGACTGCAACTAGCCAGTCGGCACCCAGAACGACATCGACGGAGCACCTGGCGGACGACTTGACTCGGAAGTTTGTTGAGGTGTAGTATCCCCCCTGAGATGGAATAGATAATGTGAGAGACGCTTGATGTCGTCCCTTCGAGTCGAGTGATGTATTCAGCGAGTTGGAGAACAGGAATGCAGCAGATGCCATTGAACATGGGCTTGTGCGGTCCACCAGAACAGTGGCTGGCTTGGAATTGGCGTACCCCAAGATTTGTAGAGAGCTCATGGTGGATGGAGGTTAAGGAACAAATCGGGCTCGACAGGGGTCATCGTAGCGGGGAATATCAGACAGGGGTGCTTGTTGACACACGGATAAACCCAATGGCTCGGATGCACACGGTACATTCCACGTTACAATCCAAGACTATCAGACAGGGCGATTGTTAACACGGGGATAAACGCTACGGCTCAGGCAGACACGCTACGTAGCACGTTACGATACAAGACATGGGAATCAAATTGCGGATCCATCGTCTTCTCCGCTGGTGGCTGAAGCACCTCGCGCCTTATTCCGTGCAACCATATAGAATTTCACTTCACGTTTTCTCTCACTCTGCCTTTCAAACGTGCCTCCAGCAACGTCACGGCTAATTTTCTAGACGCCCGTTAGTCAAGTTCAAGCCATGAGTTAGAATGCGCGACGTACCATGCTCGCTCCATCGTTCAGTACGAATATTGCCTTCAAAAGTTCCCGGAACGTGAACGTTCCATCTTCTTGCTTCAGAAGACGGAATTTCATCCTGGTTTGCGCGATCTGACCGACTCTAATCGCATTTGGACTGATTTCACGTCGCACAAGCTCCCTTAGTGGTAATCAACACTTCGCTTGCTGAAAGCAATGACCGGTAACATACCCATTCGGCGTCACTTCGTCACCAAAGAATAACACCTCGTTGTCCGAGGAGAAACAGAACTTTCCATGGCCTGCACGAAGCGCAGCCTGTAGGGGTTTCTGGTCGTACAAAGGAGGTAAGGACACGGGTGGCGCATCAGGTGCCACTTCCAACGACGTCAACATTGTCGCGGACGGACGGAAGCATGGAGTTCCTTCCGTAACGAATTGAGGCTGGGAAAGCACGTCGGTGGCATGTAAAGCCAAGAAGTTGTATAAAATCCGTGCAGCGTCGGTTGCGGCATTGAAAAAGGGCTCGTCGACTGCGGTCACCTTTACCCAGCGTTTGAAATGCGGAAAGGCGGACCTGAAACATGGTTAGCATTCCACAACATCGAAGACGCAAGACGGCATTACTTTGGGAAGCCAGATGGGACATCTAGGCACGAGCCAATGATGACACCAATGACATCAAACCACGCCTCCTCCCCGTTAGACCGGTGGAGGAGGATGTCGCCGTTCGATGACGCACTGGCGAATAAATCGTCCGGCAATGCTTTGAAGTTCGAAAGTGGAACGAGGTCATCAGCGTACGTTTGATAACAAGCACTGATGTGAGCACCTATGGCGACATATTAGTATCAGCGGCAGATAATCGTAAAGTAACACACCAAGGGGAGGCACATATTTCGAGAGCTCGTTGATGCAGGAAACGACCGAGCACTATGAAATAAAAAAAACAAGCAGCCTAGCTGAACATGCTAAATAAGGTTTACTATTTATTTGAACGAAACCAATTCGTTTGGTCTCGTCACAGGACAGAATCCCCTTAAGGTTCACATGTCACACCCCGTCGTGCTCTGCATAGGGGTCTTATTGGGTCAGCCACGCCTGGTTTTGAAATTGACACTACAATTTTTTTCGTATGCTCCTCAATCGACCGCAAATGAATGTAGCCGAGAAGATTATCTCGATAAGGGAGTTCATCCCTAGGGACGGTGCGCCTGATCAGGTGTTTCGTCTTAGAGGATCCGCCGTACGGTGCGGGAGCTGATGAAGTCGAGGCGTGCCTCATTCGTGCTGTATCACACCAGCAACTTACTAAGGCGTCCCACAGCGGAACGAGTGTGGTCGGGAACCTCAACAGTCCTCCGACTCTCCGACACCTCACATCAGCGTCCATGCCCGGGATCGGAGTCACACCATCTCCGGAACCATCACCGGGATGACGCTATGTATCCTTCTAAGGTACTTAGAACCTCGGAGTATGTGGACGCTGGGGCGATTTAGTCCTCCCCAAATAGGATGCACAAGTTTTTGGCTGAAGTCACAGGTCGTGCCGATGCTGCTCAGTTAATCGCTACTTCGAAGCCCACATGCAGCCGCCATGGTTCCCTTGATGGCGGCGGTAGGATTCAACGTACAATACAATTTTGTCGATAGGGCATTGTCTCCAGTGCATACAAAACAACTGTCTATTCATTTTTGCTTAGAACTTGTGCCAGCTACGTTCAACTAACCTGGAGGGAATTTAATTTGCCAGGGTGTGCGCGGCAAATGCGGGGTTCTCAGGATGTCCGCGCATCCTTCCATCAATCGTTTTCACGCCTCTCCTCTCATCCTCACCCCCAAGACGGCAACGTGCAGCGGGTTTAGCCGACCCCTTAGGACGCCCGCTGCTGTACCCGGCCTTGAGTTCAAGAATGTAGAGAAGATTCCATCGAGAGGGCGTGTGCCACTGAGTTTTGGTCCGAGGATATGAAGGTACAGGGACTCTTTTGTTGCTCAAAGAAGCGGCACTGACTCTACGGCACGACAGAGGGAAATGGAGATTATGCCAGAACTGGAGCGTACGCAGTCGGAGTTCACTGAGGCAGACAACAAGGCTGAACGGAATTTTGGATCCGGTATTGGTTCTTCGGCGGGCGGCCATCCTCTTGGCTGGCTGGTCCCTGCACGGTTGGATTGTAGTCGAATTCAATCCTTACCACGGACACACCCCCCCTCACCTCCCCTACACATACCTGCTCAAATTGCTCTCTCCCACGAGCGGGGAGCACCCGGTCGCGATCGTTTACGTGCTTTCGTATGGAGGCGGTCTCGGAGGAGACGAGGTCGGGTTGGAAGTTGGGGTTTGGAAGGGAGCTTCATTGATGCTGTTATCGCAGGTACGACCGTGACCGATATCTTATCTTTGGCGTAGAGGAATTCCTCACCTTCGCCCTCATTTTTTGTCGTTCGTTCTCGTAGGGCTCCATCGCTCTCACATCCAAGACGGACGAAACCGCTTCACCCAAACCCGTCCGCCTTGACACATCCACCAAGTCTGGCAACTTGCCAACGTGTGACCGTGCGCGTCTCAAAAGGCGCAACGTTCTACCTCTTCCCAAACCCCGTAACCTGCTTCAAACATGCTTCAAACAACCAATTCCAGACCTTCCACCTCGAAGATGACGCGTCGCTCATCGTTCTCGACTCCTTCACCTCCGGCCGAAAGTCTCTTGGAGAAGAATGGGAGTTCTGGAGGTACTACAGCGTGAATAGCGTCTGGGTGAACGGCAAACGCGTCGCAAAGGACGTGATGTTGCTCGAGCAAGAGAAGGAAGGGGAGGTGAGGAATTCTCGGTGGAAGGGTGCGCTCCCTACAAGGACACTGGCGGACCGACTCGCGTCATACTCTTGCTATGCCGCCGCGATTCTGTACGGGCCCGTCATGCGCGAGACGCTACGTGATGTTTCCCAGAGGTGCGAGACAATCTCCGTGTTCAAACAGGCTTCTCCCCCACTACTCTGGTCTTTCAGTTGGCTCGGGCCGGGGCGGAAAGGTGGAGTGGTCAGGGTGGCAGCGATGGACACAGAGGGCGTTCGTAATTTCCTCAGGGGACTGCTGCACACGATCAAACCTGTGGTCGGAATAGACATGTACTGCAAGGCCTTTCCATAACATTAGTGTCGTGCATGGGGAGAGATTAGTGAAACAGCAACATTATAACATGATGGCTACTTGAATGATTGAGTTGAGGGTAATAACGCCGATGGCGAATGACAGATGGTAAACCAATGGATTAATGGATCTATATCCGTGGATGGAAGATGTCGACATCGATCGCCTTCGACACAGCGGGGGCAGGAATGTCGTCAACACGCTCTAGCGGTGGTGGGGCGCTCTTCTCTCCCATGTTCTCATCTAATCACTTGTCCATCTCATCGGCCCTGTTGGCGAACGGTCGTTTTCCCAATAAACCGACCATGTCCTCCCTACAGGTAGCTCGGGTCAATGAAACAGATTCGACCGAGATGGGAAGCGGCTTACCGAGAGATGACCTCCTTGTTGAGAAGCAGTTGGGCAACCTTCTCCACGTCCTCCCTGTGTTTCGTCAAGAGGTCTTTGGTCCTCAAATGAGCGGTGAAGATCATTTTCCGGACTTCAGCGTCGAGCATCTCTCCCGTCTTCTCACTGAACGGCTTCGTCCAACTCTCCCTCGCGCCCTCACGACCACCGTAGCTGACCGGGCCGATGATGTCGTTCATTCCGTAGTTCGCACATGCTTCGAACGCCATCTTTGTGATCTTCTGGAGGTCATCTTGAGCACCCGTCGTGATGTTCTCAGTCCCGAAGAAGATTTCCTCAGACACACGACCCCCGAGGGTCATGCATATCCGGTCCATCATCTGTGGTGTTGAGAGAAGGTAACGATCTGGGGGGAGGTACTGCAGACGGGGTATCAACAGATTGGTTCAATGGGGGGTGAGGGTCGTGTGGGTTACCTGGGCGTATCCGAGAGCTCCAACGCCTCGTGGGATGATGCTAACCTTGAGCAGTGGGTCTGCATGTTCAAGGTACCAACCGCAAACGGCATGCCCAGCTTCGTGGTAAGCTACCGTCTTCTTCTCTTCAGGACTGAGCACCCTGCTCTTCCTCTCTAAACCGGTAATGACACGTTCGATCGCTGACTCGAAGTCCCTCTCCTCGACGTAGTCTGGCGACCGACGTGCAGCGTGCAAGGCAGCCTCGTTGTACACGTTAGCGATGTCGGCACCGGAAAAACCTGGGGTGAGAACGGCGAGTTTGTGGGAGAAAGCTTCGAACTCGGGGAGTTTGTCGGAGAGGCGGAGGGGCCGGAGATGGACCTGGAAGATACCCTTCCAGCCGGAAACGTCTGGCCGGTCGATTCCGATGTGTCTATCGAATCGGCCAGGGCGCAAGAGAGCGGGGTCCAAGACATCAGGTCGATTAGTACCTGTGAGGACAACAACATGCTCAGTTGTACTAAAACCATCCATCTCGACCAGGAGCTGGTTCAGCGTAGACTCTCGCTCATCGTTCCCCCCCATGCTGTTGCCCTTTCCTCGTGACTTTCCAATGGCGTCGATTTCATCGATGAAGATGATACAAGGTGTGTTATTTTTTGCCGACGTGAAGAGATCCCGGACATGGGAAGAGCCGACATCGACGAACATCATGAAGTAGGACATGAATGGTTTTCCGTGCATTCTGTGATGGTGCTGAGGCGATGTGGTTCGGCGGGGCCCGAACGAGGCAAGAAAACGTCGGTAGACAGGTAAGATCCGCTCCCGTAAGATCCGGTGGTATAGGATCGCGTTTGTGAGCCGGCACCAGACCCGCTATAAGGGGAGTTGAGCTCGAGCGCAACGGGTGATCACCATTCCGAACATTGTGGTTGCCCGGTGGTCACCGGCAAGGCACGGACGAAGATGGAGGAGGGACCAGAGAAGCAAGGGAGTGGGCCAGCCAGGGTAAAGCAGGGTTACAGCGCTGCGAGAGGTGGAGTGGTTGAGGCCGTTGAATGGGTTGCTGCTGTCGCGTTCGCGTTTGTCGTGGGATGGGGGGATGCATCCACATTGCCTTGATTGACCTTGCGAAACAATGCGCCGTTGCGAAGCGGGAAGGGGGGAAAGTGACGGAGCTTTAGACAAAATGTGTGCCAAAGCCATCGCAGTACCCCAGGATTGAAGGGCGGGAAGCGGAAACAAGGAATTATCACCTGGCACAGCCAAGGCAAGTCCTTCGCGGGTTTCCTGAGTCCCTGTTCAATCGGGGGTGGGCATGGCGGCAGGGACGGGACATTGAGGTGCGGTTACCGGTGAGGGGATCCACATTTGGTTGGAGGAGGCAGAGAGTGGCTGGGTAAATAGATACCGAGGCAAAACCCAAAACCCAATTGGGACGATGTTTTCCTGTGATCCCGCTGAGACGGGAACGGCCGGGCAGGTAAACAAATAAAAACCGAGTGGCCTAACCGAATGCGTTTTCTCATTTGTTCAAGTGAAATAAATTCATCGTTTGCACCCCTGTAATCCACCACGACGGAAAGCACCGACAATCATCCCACCATGAGAATTGATGACAAAGGTTGCGCCACAAGGGCCTTAACTTCTGTCGATGGGCTCGACGTGAGCCGCAACCATCTTTCCCACCATCCACCACCTTCACACTCGAAGCCCAACCGGTTGACCACCCAGCAGAAGTTTCGCCGTGCCTTTCTCCACATCTTCAGAGCTCACAAGGTATCCCACCCACCATCTCTCGACCAGGTCGCTAACCTGTCCTTTATTGTTCAGGAGCCCGCTCGTCGATAACACCGCCCTGAATCCGACCTACCAGTAAGTCCCCCACTCAGCACCCCCGACTACTGCGCAAGCCATCCGCTTGTTTCTCAGACTCGGACTGACCCATTTTTAATCACAGGGAATCCGAGCATCGGGCCCTCAAACTTTCCTTTCGTGAGAGTAATAAAAAAGGTGTCGTTCTGACCATTACTGGCTGTTCTTGTTTCGTGGACCGGGGCTGACGCGGATGTGCTGCATCACAGATTTACCGCTCAGCTCGTTCCTCTTCCTTTTGGCCACCCACTTCCCCACCCGACTCGCCCGCTTCACTGTGCATTTCGACGGCGCCCGACGCCTTTGTCCTGCCCCTCCCGTCGTCCACGACCACCGCCGGCGGAACGATCGTGACCGTCCGCGACGTTCCCCTCCTCTGGTCGATGCCAGGGGTTCTCGGGTGTCCCATAAATAGTTTATCATGTGTAGCATAGTGCGAGAATATATGGATTTTACAGGGGATTAAATGTATCGACTATTTATGGACATTTATTGGGGATCTGGGGTGCGCGATATTGCGAGCATCGGGCAATCGAATCTACAGTCCAGCATATGCATAGCCTGACCTTCTGGCTCTCCGACAGAGGCTAACTGTTTTCGGCTGATTGGAGTGCCACAGAGATGGCGTTCAAGGTGATGACATACTTGCGTCAGGTCAGGCGGGTCCCGTCAGACCAGAGGGGGGAATGTCTGGCCTGACGGGGGTAAGTCCGGCTGGATCTGTTTCCGCGTGTTTTGCTGATGCTGCTCTGGTGGAATTGCTCTGAACCACCTGGAAGTGGATGGAGTGCACGAAAGTTCTCCGAAGCACTTCGATTGCACACAATTGCATAGAATCCGACTCAAGATTTTCCTGATGCACCAGAGGAAATTGAGCCACGCGGAGGACGGTTAAAGTTCACCGCGGTATGCGAATCCACATCCTGCAACAGTACTTACCCAATTTGTATAACAAACATGGACTGACTGCCAGAACTTTTGTGCAACAACTCCAGGGTCTCGTATATCCCCCTGAGGTGACCACCAGTTGCCCCGGTTTGTATATTATTTGTATATCCGGAATTTGGGTGGGGCCCATGAGAACTGGACTGACAGGGCGCCCCCTGGTTGATCGCGCGGCACCCCCAGGTCCCGGGTGTTGCACTCGTGGGAACATATTCCCCCATCACGCGGCACCCCTGGGCTTCCACCGGGCGCCCCCTCCCATCAATACCGTCCGGGAGGATGCTCACTCGTGGGAAACATCTTCCCCAGCATCCCTCCCGGGTGCCCACGCGGGGGGTCCCGCCACCCACATTCGTTCAATATAGTTTAATTGCATTACGTACGGATGGGTTTTCGGCCCCATTTGAAATGGGTGACCGCACAAAATGTGTGAAATAAAATACGATAAAAATACCATCCCTGCAGGACGTCAAACGCATAAGATCCCGCTAAACGCGACCTCAAACGGATGAGAGTTGAGCAAGATATGCCCGATTTTCGTACGGCGGTTGAGCAAGCATTGCCAGCTCACCGCGCGGATTGATGGGATTGATCGCGCTTCCGTTTTGGGAACGCGCGCGGCATACGGGCTCGCCCCGGGTTGCAGCCCCTTCCCCTCGCGATTGGGGGCCACACAGGTGGGTTGGGCCTCAGCCATTTGGTATACCAACTATTATAATGTGTATCTGGGTTTTGTGACCGTTCCGGGGTCACCCGGTACCGGTCCGGTTACCCTCACCCCGAGGGGTGGGGGTATAAATCCTCCCACGGCGGGCGCATTAGGTAGGCGTTCGCTTAGCCCTTCTAGGCGTTTAATATATTCACAGATGCGAAGGATTTCCGCCACTTTCGGCGCGATTTGGTGAGGATCTCCTCACCTCGCCTCCCGGGTGGGTGGGGCAAAATTTGTTCGTTACGAGCCGCACGGGTAGGCGTTTGCTCACTTCTTTCGGATGTCTATTCTACTGATTGAAATGAAGGGAATTGAGCCCATTCCGGGCTCGTTTCACCCAGTTTCTGTCCCCCGCTTCAGGGGGGGGGGGGAAATTACAAAAATCGCGATTGCGCCCGAACGCGGCGTGCGTTTGCTTCGCCCTTTTGGTCCATTATTCTGGTATGTATTCACGAGGGAATCACGCCCCTCTCATCCAACCGCATCCCCGTTTGCTGCCCCGGCAGATCAGGATGTGTTTTGGGCCTTCTTTTGCTCCTGCGCCTGGTTTTTTCTCTCCCCTCGTTTGGCGCGTTGCTCACACATTTTAGGCATTAATGTTAGTGGGATAATGACCCCTGCATGCTATCTGTGCTGCAGGGGACGCTTGCGCACACCCATCTCAGTTTGGGGCCCAGATCTGCTTCTGGGTCGCTTCAATCACTTCACATACATGCAGGAGGCCTTGGGAACTGTATACCCATCTGCCTCTGAGGGATTCCGCGTGATGATATGCGTATAGAGTGTGTACCCATTGATATATCGATGTTTTTTGCTAAACCTCTCTCCCCATCTCCAGCCCTTTATTCACCACTTCTCAGCTTGTTTGTGCCTATTCCTGGGTGGTTTATACTTCTAGTATATGCTCCCCAACTAGCTTGTAGAACGGTGCAACGATCGGTATGTTATTTCACCTTTTGTCGTTCACCTTCACCCTAAAAAACCTTATACTCCATCCTATCCATCTTACCCGGCCCCGCCATCTCTCATCGTCACCGGCTCGGTGAACTCGACACATTCTCAAGGCCCGTATCTTACGCCGGTGCTGTACGCGTGGGTCCTGGGGGCGCCCGGTGGATGCCCAGGGGAGCCACATGATGGCGGGATTCTCACGGTTGTGTCGTCTGATGGCGGGGGAACCCCAGGGCGCGAGGGATCGAGTCCGATCATTGTCCCGGGGCCATTTCCCACGAGCCCTGCCTGTCCTCGGGACCCCCCGAAGGGTATTACCCTAACCCCCCCCACCTGGGACCTAGGGAAGTGTGATTATTTACCACGGAGTTTTTTTTACACTCTGAGGGAGAAACTCCGTAGGAGTAAAACATTTCTCATAAGGACTCCCGACGGTGCGGCGCCGCACATTTTCTTGTATTAAACGAGCATCGTCCTTCCTGATGGACATCGCAATCGCAGTGGTTTCCGACAGAAGGGCGTTTCTCCGAGGTATCCGACAATCGGAGATTTCTTGAA
>Ga0307517_10004687_pt1 | contig 20940 bp, 29 predicted proteins | sample 23_EM_MG_FD_194515 | JGI IMG/M metagenome (GOLD analysis project Ga0307517, IMG submission 194515) | Populus trichocarpa ectomycorrhiza microbial communities from riparian zone in the Pacific Northwest, United States - 23_EM | ecosystem: Host-associated > Plants > Roots > Unclassified | place...
AGCTCCAAGTTCAGTGGCCGGGATGATCGTGAGATTTGTGTTGTGTTGTGGTGTTGAACCCCGAATCGACCTTCCCGAATAGGAAGGAAAAAAGCGGGGTAGGTAAATTGAGGGAAAGGAGCTTGTTGTATCCCCCAGGGTGCATACGTTGTACTATATACTAAACTGAAGTGGTTGAGCCGCGACAGCCTCGTTATCCTGACAACACTGTGCTCGGTTACTCCGGAGACGCAGGGGGGGGTGGGGGATACGATACCCCACTTGACCTATATGAGTACTCTTTCGGGGGAGAAAGAAAGAAAAGGGAAAAGAAGTGAGGGGGCGGCGAGGCAATTTCGTCATCATGGCTCTGCCGACGACCACACTTTACCACACTGGTTTGCGGTGCTGGTAGGGGGGGGGGGGCCGGCGGGGTGAGCTGCTGTACTCCAGGGTAGCTATAGGATTGGAGGTACCAGCATGCGTTGCTTTGGATCAGCTGTGAGCGCTCATGTCGCGGAATTGACGTCGCTCCAGCAGCTACGCGCCAGAGGAAACTCACGAATGTGGGCAGGGCCAGGCTTTGGATTGTGTATACTTCTAATATCCACGGTTACATCCGGCGTACTACCTATTGGTTGCTTTTGTTTGGGTAACATGGGCGGGTATGGGGTGGCTACGTTTCTTAGGTTTCGTTCAAGCACTACCAGGGTTTGCTGAGCACGCGGGCACTTGCCTACCACGCAAGGCAGAAAAAAGTCATTTTATTTATTGGCCCGTAATGGCGATCTGCCTGCAGGAAGGTCTCAAGCTTTCCGGGTTCGTCTTTCCTCTTGTGCTGAAGATCCATCTTGTGATCCTTGTCACATACGCGTTTCCCGATAATTCCTTTCCGATAGGGTCTTGTCTGCCGACATAACGATAGGCTTCCTATAAACAACAAGGAGGGTCTTTACCTGGCACCTCCACCTCTCAGGATCAAGAAGGCTGTTGCTGTTGGGGTGCATAAGTTTTGCCCAATGCGTTTGGTCTGGGCGATATTGGGGATGCCGGTAGGAATAGGAGTATTGAAGTCGCTCTCAACTCCGCTTCGTCGAACCGCACTATGCGGAAGACGGATGGAAATGTGCCCGTGCACCCCGCTGGATCCAGCGATACTTTATTTGGGTGTCATGGCCGGCGCCTTGTCACCAAACATTTTTCGGACAATTTGTGATCAAGTTGTTCCATAGGATACTTGAATGGGGTGATGTAGTTCGGAGGGCGATTTCGTTGGCACCTATTGAGCCTTGGTTAAGAGGGGGTAGCCACAAGGGGAACAAAACGCGGGTATAGCGAGTAGCGGGTGAGTGAGGTAACTTAGGCCTTATTTTGTCATAGCTGTGGTTGGCTCAAGGATGGGTGGTGTTTTGTAAGTGACCATGGAGGCGGGGAGTCTAGGATATGGGATGCAGAAAAAAAGAAGCAAAAGTGTAGATGTGGGAGTTGTATACTGACCAGCGAAGGGTAAGATTCGCTATATAGGGGGTGTTGTACCGTATTGCGTGTGCCGGGTGATACCAGGTGCGGGGCCCATGCCATCGTTGCTATTAGATAGATAAGGTATAGCGGCGGAGTGGTACTTGTCCTAGGGGAGAATTATCCGAAAACATGAGTTGTGAGTTTGCAATGCCCACCGATTTTTTGACCTGTTTGCGGATCCTGGCTTTCGGATGCTTCTTGCCTGGGGCAAATGCTTTGTTGAGGTGCTGGGGATACCATGGTAAGCACAAAACGTAGGGAACAAGCTCACAAGATTGCACTTTTTGTGACCCGATTTCCGAGCGCATAGCGTTACTAGGGTGGTCAGCGGCTGCTAGCAGGATTACAGCGAAGAGCGTAATATTGTAAGAACTCCGGCCGCTTTGTGCACAAAACCTAAAAAAGCCCCCCCACCGTATCAGAGGTTAAGATATCTAGAATGATCTACCGCAGGGACTGGAGTGACTAGACCATAGAGCAAGGCTCTGAGGATTCCCCTCTTTGTGTCACCACCGGAAGGGAAGGATTACAGCCCTCTGCCGATAGTAATAAGAAGGGGAATGTAATGGGCCTTACTGGGAGAGGAAACTCCAACTCCAAAGCCCAAGTATGAGGTTTAATTACCTAGTTCTTATTGCACACGACACCCCGGGTCGTTTATACCGATGTCGCATTCTTTGATCTTACCTTTTTTTTAAATCCATGATGCCCTCCAATAGCTTTGCAGTCACCCTTGTACTGCAGAGCCGTGAGCTAGTGCGAATACAGTGCATCATCAACACTTTAATTTGAGCAACCTATGCCATCATAATCATTCCGAGATTTCCTGGAGTGTATTTAACCCTACGGGGCACCCGGAAACCCCGGATTCCGATTCTAGTTTCCCTTTACCTCCGGGCATGCATCAAGACTCCTAGAAAATAAGCCTACGCTCTTGCACCGGGACTCACCCCACCACCCACCACTCACCACCCCCACCTGACCAATATAAAACCCCTCCACCACCAATCTTTTATAGAAACACATTACCACGTACTCGCAAGGCCTGTAGCGCACAAAGATTCCGATTGTCACTTCGTTGTATGCTACCTCCCGGGCTTGGGCCGGGATGGGTGTTTGGCCCCGTTTTTGCGGTTTCACATTTCGAATGTCACAAATGGCCAAGGCGGGTTAATTGGTGGATAGATCGCGCACATACACACACTGACGCTGCTTTTGTGGGCCGTTGGTGAGTTTTGCACCTAGTGTGTTTTTTTTTTGAGCTCCGGTGTATTACGACTTGCACGGACTCCAGTGATAATCACTCAGTTGCTGGTGGATTTGGAATTAGGCTGGGAGAGGGCTTTGTTTGCTTTGCTTTTGGTGCTCTTGTTTCTTGGAAGTAGGGACTGATCCTTGGAGGTAATAGATTGTCACGGCTGCTGTTGTGCTAGGATGTTGTGCTGGGGGAGATCGGGGCAGTAAGGACCAGGGATTTGGGGCCGGGTCCTTCATCGCTATCACTCGGCCGCAATTCTGGGGCGAGTGACTGGATGTGTACCGCATCGTCCTTCTGTAGGGGATCATTCTACATTGTGAATAGGTGTCCGGACGGTCTTACAAATCTCAAAGGAGCCGCAACTACTGCTGTATCGCTTTAGGTTTGTGGGCTGGATGGAGCCTCCCCGCTTACCATCATACAACAAGGCTGACGGTTCGAACCGCGGCCTGAGCAGGGTATTCTCCTGTAGCATTAGGAGACAAAATTTAAGAAATTTTCAACAAAATTGATTGATATGGACTACCATACAAATAACTAGACGTACAGGTTACTTTAAGACAGGATAGCTGCAAATAAGTGAGGAATCCCTCATTAGTCGGATGGTACTTTGTGTTTGTTGAAAGATATTTTTTAATCAACTAGTTTTGAAACTCAGTTTTTATTTTAGGAGGGCCTAATTTGGCTTTAGGATTGCTAGGCTAATAGCCCTGAGGTCTCGAGGCGAACTAGGTCCAATCGGAGGAGTTAGGGCCATCGGTAGGTGGGTAGGGGGGAGGCGGAGGGGGAGACGGTGGGGGGGGCTCCCTGGGGGGCGGAGGGGGACGGAACCGACTATGCGGCCCGTTGGAAGGATACTCGCTCACAGCCTGTTGAAACCCTGGATGGCCCTGGAGTGGGGGATAAGATCGGGGGTGATGGGGATGAGAGCCACCCGAGGGGTTCTAAAAAAAAGATATATGTTAGGTTAGATGATTAGTTTGAGCGGATTAGCAATGTTCTTACACGAGATTGAAACCTCCCATAATCGGCGGCTTGGTTTTTTGAAGAGATAGGATTCTGGAAATTATGTGATTTGACGTGAGCCAACCTTCCTTCTCTGTTATAGCCCTGAGCATCCCTGAAGCGATCATATTCGCGGGGGTAATTCTGGGGAGGGAGACTGAGGTTGGCTCTGGATTGCACCTCAGCACGGATGTCTCTCTCTCTACTAGTAGATCCAATGTTTTCTGGGAAACCAGTAAATGAGAGCTGGTTGTCAGAGCTTCCATTTCGAATATTTGGGGATTGGCCCATTCCCCCAGGGCCTTCGCTTGCACTGTTTCCTGTTCGCTGCCATGGAGGGGGTTGAACACTCGGGGCTTGATGGCTTCTAGGGACGGGATACTCTCTGGTCTCGTGAGGCTTGATGAAAGATCCCCCTGCCTGTCTCCATGGAGGTTGCGTAACGATTGAGCTAAGCCCCGATGCCCTGGCCAAAGATCCACCAATGTTTGTCCATGGGGCTTGGGCAGCACTTGAGCTATGATCCCATGGCTTAGACCCAGCTTCTTGAAGACTTGGCCCAGTTGAAGGGATTTTAATATGCCCTACAGTGGGTTTTGCACCTCCTAGAACGTCACATATAAAGTCCTGTTGGAGTGTTTAGTAGCCGTGCCGCCAAAAGTTTATCCGGTATGGGATGGTGGAGGAAAACCTCGTATTCCTGATCTCGAGAATCGGAATTGGAAGGATTCTCCTGCAATTCTTGACCTCTAGGGCGGTCAAAGCAGTCTCGGGCGAAATGTCCCCCGTTACCGCAAACCCTGCAAATTATCCTTGCTGTATAGTTGATCTCTTTGGGGCAGTCGTATCTTTTATGGCCAACCTCGCCGCCTAGGAAGCCCTCTCAGCTGGAGTTTGTAAATTTAGGTGAGAATTACGACTCACAGTTTGAACAGATCTTCCCTTCATCATCACGTAAGGTCCCGTTCAAAGTAGCCAATTCTCTGAGCTGCTCGCGCTTGAGCGTGTTGAGGGTTTCGTGTGTTGATCCAGCCTGAAAAGCATTGTCAAACATGATAGAAGGGTTGTGAGCCAAAGGGGCCACTCACAGTCTCAATGATCTCGTTAATCATCTTCCTGGCTTTGAGGGTAGCGGCCGGGTTAGAAGATATGATGAGACAATGCAAATTTTCCTCCTGGTCGGAAATCAGAGCGAGGTCACCCTTTCCTTTCCCCTCTTTGATAGAGCCTTTGCCCCGAATAGCGACTTTCACACCGGATTCTTTCTCGATACGTTTGAGAGTATTCCCACGGGGGCCAATAAGCAAGCCAACTAGTAGAAGTCGCGAGCAAGAGAGTGCTCATAATGTTAGCATGTGTTATTTTCCGTACTTCATAAATACGGAATTCGTTTTATTAATAGGGGTTAGTTAATAGTTACTAAAGTTAATCTCCGGATAATCATCGACAGGTACATAGACCTTTTCATGCTTGGTGACTGGTCTTCTATAATGATTAGGAGGCTTGTACTCTGGATTTATTTGCCAAACTTTCGCCACCAAGTCATGACGCTCAGCTTCCAACCGTTCTCGGTACCTGGCCTCTCTAACATTTATGCGACGACCGGTCGTGTCATAAATGGGGTCTGGAGAGAGAGATCTGGGTGTTTGGGTTAGCATAGTGGGTCAATGGATGTTAATAAAAAGCTAGTAGGTCGAACCGTTTGTCATTTGGCACAACCTGATTATTAGCGAGCTTCTGAGTGATCTCCTCAATGCGCACTTTGAGTGCGTACATATCGGTATCCTCAAGACTCATGTACCCTGGAATTGAAGTTGGAAGATTGTCCAATCTAAGAGTGCTCTTAATTGACTCACTTCCCCAACGAGTCTTCGGAGTATTTCCGGCTGAAAGTTATATGATAGTTAGGTGGTGAGGGCAGCAGAGCATAAGAAGAATGTTAATTACCAGTGCTGAGACGTAGGTTTTGTCGTCCCCTAGGAGAGTCATCCTCATCTGCTGGTTTTATGTTGGCAAAAAATGAATCCCTAGGAGTTTTTGCGATTTTTTTACTAGCAGTTTCCACGGAGTCATCACCAAACTCGACTTGATTGGAGCTCGGGGTGATATGAGGGGCCTTGTCTTCAACAACGTTCATAAGGCAAGCAAGGCGACGTCTTTTCCCGATTGGGACCGTATTCGTCCCCGTAGTACGGGCATTGTTCCACATTATGGGAACGGGATATTCCCCTGTGTGCCTGGGGTGAGTGTGCTGTTGATAGGGAGTTGAGTTGTGTGATGAGTAAAGGACCGGGGAGAAAGGAGAGTGAAGGGAAGGGAAGGGAAGGGAAGCAAGAAGACCATATTAATAGGGTCAAGTGTGACGGCTGTCTGGGGTCCTGTGTTTTAGGGGAGGGTATAAGACCTTGAATAATAGAATTTATGATCAGAATCTGATTCTTATAATATAATTATTATAATATTATCAAATCCGAGGGGTTGCCATGTTCTTGACCTTTGTGTTCCTATACTAGGGCTTTACCAGACATAAGATCCGTTCTTCTTGGGTTCTCACTCGTAACACATAAACTTATAATGCTGATGTAATAATTATTAAGATCAGAATTAATATCTACATTAATTTTTGTTTTATATCTGCTGCACAATTTAACGATCAAGAAGACCTGTTGTGCTCCTTTCTCCTAGCTGCCCTTTCCCCTTCCGCCTGCCACAGCGGAGCGACCCGGATCGCTGTGCAGAATGGACTGGAGAGGCGAAATCTAGAGGAGCAAAAGCAGAGTCAACAAATATCTCTGGCTTGATGGAAAATGTGAAGTAAGGCTTCTGGTGAGATCTCTACATCATCTAGAATGTGTGTACAGGGGTAAGCCTAATAACAGATGGACCAAATTGTTTCCAGCTCCCTTGAGATCTCAAGAGCCCGTGCTAGCACTCGGTATCCCTGTAAACCGCTGTTACAAAATGCACTGTAGTTTTGTGTTTTATGATTTCAATAAGAGCAATATTCGTGTGTAACTTAGCTACGAGTAGTAAAATTTCGGACTATGATATCATATGATATGATACCATACAGGTAGTTATCCTCGAGGCTATTTTAGCCAAGCCCCACTTTTCAGTATTTATTATGAAAACAAAGTGGATTACTACTGAATGTGGACTTCAAGTGCCACTTCACGAGCGTAAAGTCCTACGCCGGGATTAGTATCTTTTTGGGCTTGTTTTAATATTTACCAATAAGAGGTTTTGTACTAGCGGGATAGGACTTTTTTCTTATGATATGATATTCTCAAGATAGCTAACCGCTATACCCTACTACCTCTAGGCAAGCTGAGGGGTTGCCAGCGATCTTCCTCAGCAGTAGTCTCTGGGTAGGGGTACCGGTATAGTCACCACCTAAGATTTAAGATACGCGTTCTAGGTATCTAGGGATGTGGGATTCAAAACGATCATCCATTACTGATTAACTGATGAATCGAAATCGACTTAAGGGTGCGCTTTGGCAGTCATGATTTCCAGCCCCATGTGGTACAGTACACACCCGAAAGCAGTGAATTGAATGCTGCAAGAAAATTCAATCTCATCAAACTCAGGATGCCTCACAGAAAGAGCCTTTCCAAATCGATTAAAGCAGCTATTAGAATACGCTATAATAAACTCCACCAGTCCTGCACTGCTTACACATTACCGTATTTCTTCGGCAGAAAAGAGCAAGGCAACCCTACTACGACGAATGGGGAAGGTAAATCTTGGCTGAAAAGCACAAGCTTTCTCAGGGTTCTGAGTCAAAAGGTCTTGAGAAGGATTAATGTTTTCTTAATGCGGTATGAAATTAGCCCGCTGGATGTGTCGGGTCTCATTAACTGGTATTCGCAACTATGTTAACTTGTTAAAACTTAACTTATCCTGGGCTGTCGGAGGGATTTTACTGTGAGGCTATCGTATTGGTATGATAACGGCGGAGGGACCCTAGAACATTCTTGGCATTAATATAAGGTGCGGCTCTGTGGTGCCGGTTTTGGGATATCGGTACACTGGGAATGAGCGCGTATGTCATGGAATGAGGCTCAATACTTTGTTCTAAAGAAGCACTTTCGCACCCACCGTACCGGTATCCTGCTCGTAGGGTAAGATTTTGCAAGGGAGCCAGGGGGGACTGTTTGAGAGGTGACTTTTTCTCTTCCCCTCTTCAAGCTTTGCGATGGGGCTTTTTACTGTTAAGGGTTGGGGGTGTGGCTGGATCACGTGCGTCACTTCGGAGCTCTGGCGTCAGCAGCCAGAAAGTTTGTCTTAAATCCAGAATTAACTTCTCCGACAATTGAAACTTCATCACCAATCTCCTCCACCCCACCATTCCGTAAAGTTCATCTAGAGATGTCTTCTGCAATATTACGCTCGTCTTCCCCTTTGATTCAAACAATCGCTCGGCAGCCATCGACGGCTATCACTTACCCCTCCCTTTCCATCCTATCCCGGCCTCTCATTGCCGGTCCTCTGCCAAATGAGCGGACCATACAAGTCTTCCACCAGAGGAAACACATATCCTCTTCAGCACCCGCACTAGCTCCGCCTCGTGATCAATCGATATTTGGTGCACCTCCTGGTCATGGCCCTCAGGGCGGATTTTTCAGGAAGGAAAGTCTTCCTGCAAACACTATTATTCGGTGGGCATCCCACATCTTTGGTTTTTACCCTCCAAACTCACTGACAAGGTGGCAAGATTTGTCCCGCAGCAGACAGCATGGATCGTAGAACGGATGGGGAAGTTCCATCGCATTCTCGAACCTGGGCTGGCGATACTATGGCCGATTATTGACAAAATCAAATACGTCAAGAGCTTGAAGGAAGCTGCTATCGAGATTCCCAGCCAAAGTGCTATTACCGCTGATAACGTCACACTGGAGATGGATGTGAGTATAATTTTTGGTGAGCTTGCTTCTGAGCTAATAGGAGAAAATGCAGGGTGTGTTATATATTCGAGTAATCGACGCCTACAAAGCTAGGTGAGTCTTAATTTCACAGCCTGGACTTTCGTAGCTAATAGTTTTCCTCTTCCTTCCCTCCTTCCTTCCTTTTTTTTATAAAAAAAGCTATGGTGTTGAAGATGCCGAATTTGCTATTTCACAACTCGCACAGACAACTATGCGTTCAGAAATTGGTCAACTTACTCTTGACCATGTCCTTAAGGAGCGTGCCGCCTTAAACGTTAATATTACTCACGCTATCAATGAAGCATCCGCCGAGTGGGGTCTCGTATGCCTTCGTTATGAAATTAGGGATATTCATGCCCCAGAGCCTGTTCTCCAGGTATTGACCCTTTGAGAATATCATCTATTTCTATACTAACAGGCATTAGGCAATGCATCGCATGGTATCGGCAGAGCGAAGCAAACGTGCCGAAATCCTCGAATCAGAAGGTCAACGTCAGTCTGCTATCAACGTAGCCGAGGGAAAGAAACAATCCGTAATCTTGGCCTCTGAAGCTAAAAAGGCCGAGCAAATCAATTTTGCAGCTGGGGAAGCCCAAGCGATCCTTGTGAAAGCCGATGCCACAGCCCGCGGTATTGGAGCTGTTGCTAAAGCCATCAAGGAGAATAAAGAAGCCGCACAAGGGGCTGTCAGTCTGAGCGTTGCCGAGAAATATGTGGAAGCATTTGGCAAACTTGCGAAGCAGAGTAATACAGTTGTTGTGCCAGCTCAGCTTGGAGACCTCGGTGGCATGATTGCCGGGGCTATGGGAATTTATGGTAAGGTCGCCGAGACTCAAGCGAGCCAACAAAAGATGCTTGGAGAACGGCTGGAGGGAGTAAAGACCAGTCGTGGTAATGGGGTCTAAGAGTCTCGCGTTGGAAAGGAGGTCTTGGGCGCTTTTGACATCCAAACGTTGATCCTCTGGTGGGATAGTAAAGGATGGGTAGTTTGGGGGCGCAGGCACCGAGCTGGCTGTACTAATTTGGCTCCTTTCTTTATTTGTTCAGGCTTGCATAAAATCTCCATTCTTGCTTTCTAATATGTAATTAAGCTCCTTCAGCGCATTAACCAGATTGATGCTGGGGGGTAATGGGACTTAATCCTAGTTCTGTGTTTCCTGCCCAATGGCTACGTGTGACAGTCATAAGAAATGTGAGATCCCAACCGCCCGACAGTCCCCCGATATTACAAAGGTGTGGGCGTTAATGACTGAGGCGGAATTGCCTAAGTAGTCAAACAAAGCCACACATTCATGATTTGCATAGCGCCTATTTAAGCGTATTCCACAATCCAAGCACTACTATTCCTGTTCACATCGGTACTAGAAAACTTCACCTGCACTTACCTTAGCTATACCAATTAGAATAGATACATCTCCTTACCTGAGGTACAATCTTTGCGACTGGCATTCCGCCTAAAATTAGGCAGGGCGATATCTATCGGTGATCAGGTAGGCTTCCACTACTCGGCGCAGCTTGTCAATACTCAATGGGAGGGCGGTGGTGGGGGGGTGATCGGGAGGACATTGTCCTCCGAACAACTCCTGTATAGTAAGAGTGGGATCTGGTTCGGTGCCCTCCGGAATTGGAAATATATCCTGGAGTGTTTGAGTGGATGGCTAATCTGGATTGTAAATGGGAAGAAGGAAGCATACCCTCTTGGTTATTGTGAAACTAGTGTTAGAAGTGATGTGGGACACCTCCAAAGTCACACGCACTCGGTCCTGTGTCCTGGGGCGGGATAGCTTGACTAAAACTACAACCAACACTCTCCCATTGGACCCATCATGCCACTGATTCCGATCTCTCTGTGGGTCGGTTATAGTGCTGGTCCAACCGGCCTCGAGGACAACTGAGGGAAAATCTCGGCGCACCCCACTGGGATCCAATGGAACAAAGGCGAAGTCGGGCTCCTTAATCCCACCAGTATAGCTTCCCATGAAATTTGTTACGCCTGTATTTAGTTGTTAGTGCTATCCTTTGTCAATTTTTGTAGGGCAGGGATTATTTGAATAGGCGTTCATGTTATCCCTTAGTCTGTCAGTGCGCCCAAAAGAACCGGTTGAAGAGGTCTCGAATTGAAACCCTTAGCAATTTATGTCCACTTAGGGAAGGATATTTCTCAGATCCCGTTATTTTCTTGACCGGGTTTGGTATAGTTCTTAACTAGTTTTCTTGAACGCAGTACCCCGACAGACTAAGGGATACAATGAGCTCGCTTTGTGGTGGAATACTGTATATACTTACGTGGCGATCCAGGTATAGTTAGTGTGTCAGCAGCTGCAGCATTTATGAGGCCGTTGGCACGCCAGTTAGCGTATTGCTGGACGAGCCAGGAATGGGCCGTTTCGTGCGAGTAACTGGGCATCACTACTCTGAGATAGTTATCGAGTGGTGAAAAGTGGATTCTAATTTGGATTAGCGGGCGATTATAATTTGTGCAGAGGGGTATTACCGAAAGCGATGCTCTTCCAAACGATTGGGACGGTAAAATAGACCTTTAATGAGCTGACGAATGTCCTCGGATGAAAGATGGGTAAACTCGAGGAACTCGGGTTTCCCACACTTAATTGCGTCACGGATTGCGTAAAATGCTTCTTCGGCCATGGCTTGGGTTAAGAGGGGGGGGGGGGTGTTGGACGGGGGGGAGGAGTGAAAATGTTTGTTGAAGGGGAGCACGTAAGCTGTTATGGTTTGCGTGTGTAGTGGGTTGGGGCTTCATGCTTGGTTTTATGCGGTTTTATGCCAAGACTTGTAACTCTTATCTGGATATCATACTCGAGTACCAGCCGTGGAAATGTTGTGCCACCCCTGTGAGTGTCTAAGACAGAGATGACTAAGCTGCAGCCTGAGTATTCCCGAGTGATTGTGTAAGTACGAGTAGACATCATCATACAGTGCAAGTATCATAAATTTAATTATCTCACTCCAAGAAACAGGTCTGTGCAACCTTCCATCACCTGTTTCTTTTACGGTAGTTTTTTTAAGTAAACTGTGCAGGGTTAGGGCTACGCTTTTGTCGCACACAGGATTCATTAGTGCGACTTGCTGTCAAGCGGAGGGGAGAACTCAAACGGCGATAGAAGCTTCCGGGTTTACACAAATTCTTTCGGCAGGTTCAAAGATTTCGTTTGAGAAGGCACCAATGGACACAGCAACCCCGCGACCTCCCCCACCGCTTCAGGAAGTTACCGAAAACGAAAGCGATGATACTCTGCTCGACACCGCTAAGTTCCTCTCATGAGGAATAGAACGCGCGGAAATCGGCTTGTGCTGGGTAGGGCTCTGAGAGAGCTCTGAGAGCTTTGAGGACTGGTAAATGGACCCCTAGCATAGTTGCACTAGCGGTTTTCTGAATAAAGCTTTGGACTCTCCGGACTAGGATACTGAGATCGAGCTTGAATCCTGCGACGAAACTGATGGTGGAGTGCCTGAGCATAGGTTGGTCGCTCGAATAAGTGCAATCCGGCAACAGCCAATGGTGGTGGTGGTGGTGGTGGTGGCGGGCATGGAGATAGCGCACACCCCCGCAGCCGAACAAGGTCCAACAATGCAGGGACGACTTGCAGGAAGAGGTTTAACTACGTTTTGAATTGTGTAGCTACACTGCATAAGACGAATTCTGAGGCTAAGGGGGCTACTTCGATACTTGTGGAGAATAAGGATAGCTACATACTTAATAAATGTGGTGCTGAGAAGGGGTTCTTTGCCGAGAGGTTCTGCGATGACATAGTGGTTGATCCGGTCGTCCTGGCGAACTTTGAGTTTTTCTCATCCATGTTTTGCAGTTTCGAGATGTTTGTCAGGGATCGGTATCCAATCAAACGGAATGGCTGGAAGGATCTTAGTAGCCTCGAAGGAGGAAATCTTGGGAGGCGTAAGCCTTCCTGATCGAGAACCGACTCATATGGGAGGGGTATTTGAAGATGCAGCTTTTGACCTAGTACTGGAATGAGTTTTATTGTCTGGTTAGCTTGTTGAGGGCGCATGAGACGACTATGATGGAAGAATTTAAACACTCAGGCGAGATCAGTGTTGGCGGGGCTAAGTAGGATATCATTGAGAAAGTGGCCCCGGCTAATACCGTTGCTATGAATATTGAGGAAGAGGTGCAATCACGGGTCATAGCCATGGCTTTAGCGGTGGCCTATGCGTCGTCTAACGAGGTGTATAGTACGCTCTCAATGAAGCGCTGGTGCGGGACATCAGGATCCAATGGTATCATGACGGATCGGTGATTTCTAGGCCGCTATTGGTGTTGGAAGTTGAACCCTTGTTTCTGACAACTTGTGAAGTCATGGTATGCCTTCTGCAAAGCATTCTATCATGACCGAGTCGTCCACTGACATTTCCGCTGGGATAGTGCCTTCCTCCGCAGGAATAATGGGGGCCATCGGTCCTACGAGCGCAATCCCCAATCTCACGGACAACAGCGCTAGCAAGGAACTAGTACCGGCGACTCCCTCCCATGCTACAGACAAAGAGAGGCAGACGACATCTAATACTACCTCTGCCAGTGTTAAAGCACCCGACACCACCTTCTGAGTGCCCGAACACCACCATACCCCTTCGCGTTGTACCTGTTGGCCTGTATGCGGGCTTTGTAATTCGAGGACTGTCACAGTTGGTGGCCAGAGTTGGTCGCATTGTTCCTTCTTCAGAGTGTTAGTACCCCCAGGAATCTGGAGATGGGAAGGGGGACAAACGTAAGTGTCCATTTCCTCTAGAGCTGTGTAATTTAGTTTCTCAATGGATCGCGCTTTCATCTCCATTCGGCGCTTTTCAGCCATTACGAACAAATTGCGGAGTATGTGGGATTGCTTTTCTATGTGTTGTAACGAGAGGGCTGCGTTTGATTCTAGCCGGCTTCGGCACTTCTATAGGGGTTTGAATCAGCTTCCTCAAGTTGTTGACGACGCGGGGGTGGGAGTTGGAATGAGGGGCGTTGCTTGAGATCCGGAGGGTGTAGGAGGGGGAGGGAGAGGATGGCCCTGCACTTTTATCCTCAACAACAGGCTCCACTGCGAGGCTTGTGGCCGGAGAAATAGGTTCCCTGAGAGTTATCCTGTAAGGAAAAGCCACGCAGAGGTTCTTGATAGGAAGTGTTGGTAGGATTGGACAGCGGTGGAGGGTTTGCAATATGCTCGGTGGCTGGACGACAGCTGTAGGTATAGGATTGATGTAGATGGCTGGTTTTAATCTGTAATTTCCCCCTCTGTCCATTAACTTAGCGATATTCACAGGAGCTGGAAGGGGGGATTGAGTTACCGGGTGGATAATATGCCACAGCCACAGCCATTGCGGTCGGCGATGCTTCCCCAGCTAACCCTAATCACTCAAGCATGCAACCCAGGCCTGGTATCAGCAACGTTTGTATAATCGGTGTAATGCGATAACGCCAGCATTGAACACTAACTCAGGAGAAACTTGCGGTTGTAATAAGTGTAGAGGGTGACCGCAGGACAATCAGAGGTCCCTAGGGATTCTATAAAGGAAAGGGGTTCACTAGTCTGGGGTGGCAGGGATGTAGTTCTTATGAGCTTTTCCGATGCTAGCTTTTTTTGTTTTTTGGCGTTTGTGCTAGCATTGCGGATTATACAAGTGGGGTTGATGGCGTGCATATCTAACTGCCGCCACTTACGGAGGCAGAACACCTTGAGCGTATATTGGGGCAAATCCTCTCGTGGATAGATCAGTGGCTTGTGGAGGATAGTGGAGGACTTGTACTAGACGAAGGAGAGGATACAATAAGACTTGTTTTCACCACTTTTTCCACTAGTTGGATGAGGTTTATTGCAGTGAAAATGTTGTTCCAGGAGAAGTTTGTTATGGCTGCAGGCGGGAAGGATGGAGTGGCCCCATGCTCTCGGGGCAGTAGGGGGTTAGGATCATTTTGCTTGAGCTGGAATTTAAGAGTTAGTGCGGGGCAAGCTTCATCCGGCGAGGAGTCTAGGTAGGAGTTATTCGGGTTAGTTGGCGGGTTGGATTCTGGCTTGGGGTGGGAGGAGTGGAGATTGTAGGAGTTGAAGCAGGACATGTCCTTGCGGTTCGTCTTAGTGGCTACGGATTGAATGATATCCTGTTGTTTGAGATCCTGAGGATGAGGGAGTTAGAATCCAGGATGAGCTGCGTCAGGTCCTCGAATTTGAGCACCTCTGTTAAAAGGTCTCTAATTCGTTCATATTTCCATACCAGCGAGGAGAGTCGAAACTTACGAGAAACCCGAAACCATTTCAACATTTCCACCAAGATGACACTGACGGCTTTGCTGGTGATTTCCTCTGAGGATGTGCCTTGTCCGACCTTCTCTTCTAATCGGCTTTGCGCTCCACATGTTTCTGGGGAGTAGTAACAGTAGTATACAACCGTGTGAGTGATTGCTCATGACCGCCCTCCCTCTTTCCCGCAAAATTAATAAGCCATTTTATCCCTTCCAACTCGAAGAGAAAATTACGGTCACATCATACAACAAACCATTACACAAATCTAAAAAGAAAGTACCGGTACTACACTCTTTTGCAAAGTAGCAAAAAACAGATAACGCCCCCTATCCCTTCGCTCCGCACTCCATTCGCCTTCTCCCCATCATATACCATGCGGCCCAACGACTACCCCTCCATCTCCCCCTCCCTATCCCTCATGTCTTTCCACTCCCTATACCCCCTAGCCCCAACATCGCTCCTCCGCCCTTCAGCCAACAGCCTACGCACCTCAAAGCCAACCTCAATGGTTATCAAGATGATGAGCATCCACTCGAGTAGGAGCAAAAATCTCTCACTCAGCCTCTCCATAAGAACCTCAACAATGCCGGAAGAGTAATTCAGGTTAGTATTCAACTGTCGAATACGCACACCAACGTCCAGCCCGCAGCCAATAGCGTCATGATATCCTTCGGGTCCGAGTCCGTGCCTAGTGTCCCAGAATATGTCCTGCAGCGAGCCTGTCAGCTCGGAGTAGAGGTTGAGGGGCGCGCAGAACTCCAGTAGCTGTCATCTTGTGCAAAATCAAGGAGTGAGTGAACGGGAGCATCGAGCTGCAGGAGAGGATGGTGGTGATGATGTGAGTTGTCATTAGATAGGAGTCGAGCACGGATTCTAGCACCTCGAGTTTCGTGCTCCGTGAGACACAGGAGGAGAAGGCCACTTTGGATAGGGTGGCCATCAGTTCATTTTTTAGTGTGTGCGCTGCCGCAAACGCCAGTGTCGACGGCGGTACCGACTGCAGGGGAACCACTTGGGAAGAGGATGGCTAAGGATATCAATCCCCCTCACCGCCAAAATCCGCTCCTACCCAGCATAATCACATCGCCGATAATCTTGGCGCGCGGATCCTGGGGTCCTCAACACACTCCAGATATTCGGTCTCCACCCGCATCTCCATACACACCCGATCCCCAGCCGGTGCAATGACCCTTCCTACAAACATCACCTCCAGTGGGGGTAGCGATCAGGATACTATATTCCTGGACGGCAATATGAAGATATCTCCATCCTCAACCAGATACCCCGTCTCGGCACTTGGGGTCGAATTCGGTTTTGGTAGGAGCAGGAGAATAACCTACTCGTTCTGGCCCGTCAGTAGGTGTTGGGGGGAATTCTCGCCCAAGGAGAAGGCGCATCGCACTTGGGAGGTGATATTTTTTGGCTGTACAGTAGGCGGCGCAGACCTGCTTGTCCGAAAGCTGTTGATGGGGAGAAATCTTTTTTTAAAGATCGGTTGAGGCCAGAGGAGTTGGTGGTGGAAAGAACAAATGTGCGTATAGACCTCGGGAGCCAAGTGAAGTAGGAACGCTGAGAGGGTTTTGGAGTTGGCACTAGGGAATATCGGAGGTTAGTAATTAAGGTTTGCTAAGGTTGGGGCGAATACTCGTCGGAATTGTCAGAGATCGCCGAAGACATAGAATTTTGTATCAGAGGGAGAAACCGGACATTAGGATTAAGGGAAATATTTTAGGAGAAGTCCGAAAGAGTTGCCTAGGAGGAAGAGAAAGGGTTTTGAAAGGCGGAAGAGACAGTGGGCGGGTGTCGAGGAAGAGGGAGTTTTCTGTATAGTTTAGTTCGCATATATATAAGTCGCCACTATTGGCTCGGAAAGAACAAAGATCCCAAGCCGCTCCCTGCTGAACATAGACAAATATTCTCCGCAGCACCCCTCGTCTTAATGGCTCCTATCCTACCTGTCTGTTAAACTTAGTTATCCTCACTCCGAGAACCTTTACTTTAGGTTTCTTGACGATTCGATAGCCCCACACCGAGATGAAGGTGAAAGTGATAAGGAAGCTCTGTTTTGTTAGGGAGGTACCTAGCGGCAGCCAGATATCTATCGGGTGAGAAGGAATTATTCTCCGGCGAGAGAAGTCAACTCGTGCTAACAAGCCGCAGTCAACAGGCCTCTGGTAGAGGGCCGGCTGTTCGATCCCACTGGAGGATTAACCACGTGGCCCTTATGTGCATTTACTTCGACTTCACGGTGTAAAAAAGACTCGGAGTAAACTGTGGCCAGTATGTTGGGTTCCTTGCTAAAGCAGATGGGCAGCGAAAGTGAGAGCTGATTCCGGAGGAAATACGGAACGCACGGAGATAGCTGGAAGGGGCTGTTAGTGGGCACAGGTTACAAGTCTGTGAAATCGTGAGGATGCTGCGATTCAGCACCTCTTCGCAACACATATCTATGTGGATTAAAGCTTTTCACAAGTCCAATGTGGCAGTTTAGACATATTGATTCTGTGGAGAAAATGCTGGAGAACCGCCCCCCAGCCGCTGGGAAATTCAAAACTGGAAAACCCAAAATTGGCATCAAGATTGAAACACGCCTCACCAGAACACTGATAAGTGTATCTGTCAGACCTACTAGTGACACCATTGTGCAGTTCCTTAAATGTAGAGAGCTCCTTTTTTTGGCAAGGAAAACTCGCTATTATGATCAGTATAGAGGTTGATTGCAAGAAAATAGAAGTTGCACAGGCATTCTGTGAGGGAAAGGTGTTCAACCATCTGGAATAGGGGGATGTGATTCTCATGATCTTTTCTGATAGTTGCTTCTTTATTTTTAAAGTTGGTACTAGTATTCCAAGTTAGACAGATGTGTTGAGAACATCTCAATTTGACTTTTGTGACTTAGATTCTTCCCCATTAAACACCTGAACTGCCTATAGGGGTAAATTCTCCTTTAGATACTTCAGCAGGTTTTGGAGAACAATGGAGGGCTTTTACAAAATAAGGGTAAGGCTAGAGTATGAGTTGTTCTCAACCAGGTTTTGTATTACTAGTCAAATGATATTTGTTGCTTTGAAAAAAGATCTGCTATTACAGGAGAACAGCTATTTCAATTTCCCAATTGGATCCAGCTATTGATATTTCCTTTGAGTAAATGTAGACTTCACATCCAACCCGACTGTTTCCTTCAACAGCTTGATTGCACTATCGGTTGCTCTGAGGCCAATTGTTCAAAGAATTTAACTTCCAATAACTTTTTTTAAACCCTCTAATACAAAGGCAATCTCCATTGTGAGATCATATTCTTTAGGGACCTGGTTTCCTAATATATCTTAAAGGGTAATTCCAAACTCTGTCGGTGCTGTTCTGCCCTTCAGTTGTGATCATAACAAGTTTGTGGAAAATACCTCCACAATATCATATCCTGCATTGAATACCTTGAAAATAGGTAGGCTCGGATGAACATTTCTAAGTAACCACTGTAGGAGGTTCTGTTGTTCATTTAAGTTAAAAAGCAATTCTGCTAAATCCTGGATGTAGGTTTTTTCGTCAATACTGCTAATCAGATTTATATCACTCTCATTGCAGGTGGTTGGAGCATCATTACCTTTTCCCCAAAAGTTGTATCAATGGTTATTTTATTGTTGCTTGTTATTGGGAGAGAGTTCACTTGATCATTGCTGGTTGTTATGAGAATAGTGACTTCTTGATGAGTAGTTGCAGATCCAACTTCTATTTTTCAGGGTTCATCAGTAAATGAAAAAACAATAACAATCTTGGTTTTACCATTTGTATATAGCTGTCATAAGTGAAAATCCTGCATCAGGGTCTTAATAGTATACGTCTTCCCACCCCACCTCAAAGACTACAGTTGAAAATCTCCCACCACAAAGCAGGATAAAAGAATCTGTATGTTTACTGAATATGTTAAGGCACTCAGCCTCAAAACCTGAAAAGCCTAGAAAATGTTAGTTAAACTGAATTGAGGAAAGATGTATGATACCTCATACTTATCCCAGAGCCACTAACAGAAGCCATATTTCTAGCCTGCTCTCTACCAAAAGGTTTATCCAATTCGCCTATAACCTGATAATTGAAAGAACTGTAAAGTAATTTGTGGGTTGGTAGGACCATACACTGGATATGAAAGGTTTGTCAGAAAATTGTATTCATTGCAACTGATTGATCCCAACATTCTCCGAGTTTTGCTTTATCTAGTCTGCCATAATGCTCTTTATAATCTTTCCAAATCTGTAGATTCCCTGATTTAGCTCCTATAACTACAACAACTTCCCCCACTCCAAACACATCTGATATCTCAGAATTTCAAGCCACATTAGATCCGAGGGTTGTGTCTTAAAAGTAAGAAGCTAGTAGTCTAAGTTTGTGTTAGTAAAAATTGCAGTATCTTTCAGAGAGCAGTTATAGAAATAATATATATTCTCAACAAATGTTATATTGAACTTTGGTGTTCACAGACAAGTTAGGGTTTTCAATCCAAGTCTTTCTTTCAGTAGTTGCACCGCAGGTATATAACACCTAACCTGGGGAGCTTGGCTGCCTCAGACATTGTTGTAACAGGTTCTTGATATTGAATATGAGTTCAATGTATACAATAAACAGGAATGTTCTTAAGCAATGACAATTGCTTAGTGTGAAGGTTGTGAGATGATGATTTCAGGCTTGTGAATCAAGCTGATAGCATAATAGCAGATGAGGATCAGGGTTTGTAGATTGTTGGCATAAGTCTTAGGTCACAGATGTAACAATCCTATTGTCTGCACGTTATATTGCAACAGGTAACAACCTTTCTTACCTACATGTTTACTATCTCTTCAGATAGTACGGAACTGTCTTGTCGTATACAGATCCTACTATCTCATCAGATAGTATGGAACTGTCTTGTCGGGATATAAGACAATCCTAATAGTATTATATTAGCGTTACGCCTCTTCAGACCGTCGTCACAGTCATAGGCTCTGAGAGTTTATAGGTAAAGTATTCATAGTATTAAATAATGTGAAAGATAAAGAGAATCATATTGCAACTTCTTAGTGTAGAAAAGTACTTAGATGGTTGCGTGAAGATTCTATCTCTTCGTAAAAACCAATCGCCTTATATAGAGATCTTCCCACAACCCTAACCCTGGTAACTCATCACCTCGCATAACCTGTCCTCTATGACTCATAATGAGTCATAGCGTGAAATCCATCAGATGACTCATATGAGTCACTGCGCAATATGCCGTTAACCAATCATAACCCATAAACCACGTCATACACTCGAATGAGTCATGTGTCACATGCATGAAACCCATGACTCATAATGTGAGTCATGTGTGAAAATCATTAAATCATATTATAACGTCACAATCGTGAGTCATGAAACAATCAACCAATCATAATATAACAATGACTTGCTATTGCGTAGTCATGTGTAACGGGGGCACTCTGTAGGAAGACGGATCCTAAGATTGCGACCGTACCGAAGACTCAAAGTAGAAGTAAGGATCAAAATAAAGATAAAGATAATTCAAAGTAGAATCAAGCGGTAAAACTTAATATCGTTAAGCCTGAAAGCTTCACTCAATAAGTTCTCTCGAGGATCGTTGGTTATCAGAATAGGGTGTCTCTCGCTTTAGTTAAGTAGAATAATGTAAAGCCAGAGGACACCCGTCAACCATTCTGACCTTTCGCGAGCACCCTGCTCAGCTCAGGGCTGTCCAACTCACCTGCCTAGAGTGAGCTAACACTCGGAGGCAGTCGGACCGCTGTAACAATCCTATTGTTAGGTAGTTATGCAACAGGCAACGATAGTGGTTTCCTATAGTGAGCAAGTCTTCTTCTTTGTAATCAGGCGTAGGGGAATACTATCTCTTCAGATAGTACGGAACTGGCTTGTTTGTCTTGAGTCGTTTTACTATAGGTACTATTTCTTCAGATAGTAAGGGGGGTGGATTATCGTGCTTGATAGAACTATCACAATAGTCCTATGT
>Ga0307517_10004688_pt1 | contig 20937 bp, 18 predicted proteins | sample 23_EM_MG_FD_194515 | JGI IMG/M metagenome (GOLD analysis project Ga0307517, IMG submission 194515) | Populus trichocarpa ectomycorrhiza microbial communities from riparian zone in the Pacific Northwest, United States - 23_EM | ecosystem: Host-associated > Plants > Roots > Unclassified | place...
ATTTAAATCTCAATTTGTTTTTAAGTATTTCATGATCTCATGCTTTGCACTCACAGTTACGAGATATCGGCAATAAACCTTCTCTACCAGATGTCTACTTGTATAGAAAGGGCCATATCGGCTGGTCCCACCCAGCCGACCGCTTCTGTTTCGCCCAGGAGATTGCCGTGAGCCTTTTCGAGCAGGCTGTCTCCTCCCCCCACACCAATACAAGTTAGACTATAATAAATTGTAGTACTGTTAACAAGCAAGGAGTACAAGCACAAGACATTCGTCTCTGTTTCATCACTATACTGATTACTACTACTTACTGAGATTTCGAAGCGAGCCTTTCCCCGCTTGCGAGCGGATCCTACTCGTACCTCAGCTTAGTATCACCCTGTAAAACAATAGAGGAAGGCGGTAGATGGAGACATTTACTCATCAAGAAGATCAAAACAACGACATCTTCCTTAAGTGTACGGATATCCAGCCTGACGTAGGCACATTCGGTTTTGATTCGGTTGTATAATTTTAACACGAATGGATTTGACCCAGAGGCTGTAAAACTATCGATAAAAAGAAAGAGGGCGTCTGAATAAATGCCCGAGGCGCGAACCACCCATAGAAGGGTGGGCGGGTTTACCGGAGTGGTTGTACGGATTTACGGGTTAAGACATCCCGATAAGGAAATAAGTCATCGTGACGTGACCGTAAATCTGACAACCTGGCCGGGATTCCCTTGCCGTGACCGTGTGTGATGTGGCATGGCTTTTGTCGCGACGGCCGCCTTCGCGCGTGCTCCTCCCAAGGGCTTTCCACCATGTTTTCAGTGTAGATATCATGTAGAATTACACTTTGCCCCATATTAAATCTACACAAGTCTTAATACATTACTATTAAAAATTTAAATGCCTTTGATACTAAATGCCACTGCCAGCCCCAGAGTGCTGTAAGAGTGTTAAACTAGCAGGGAAGTGTTATTAACTGGTGGTTTTAGCATGTTAACAAGCATTAAGTACTTAATTCCAGTAGATTTACACTGATTTACGGTAAATCAAATAGATTTACAGAGGTGAACCTGCTCAATTCACCAGCAATTCACAGTCCCTTTTCCCAAAGTGAACACTTATCAATTTCCCTGTCAAATCCTAATGTTAGTCAGATTGAATAGATGCTGATTCAGAGTTAAAGGTTCCAAACAGGTACAGTGTATTCATTTGGTAGACTGTTTAAACCATACAATGTAGCTTACCTATGTGTTCAACCTCCAAATTCATCACAAGTTCAACACTTCTCAACAAGGGCAAGTGTTCACCAGGCCCAGGGGCCAGTGAATCACTTTATGTAATATGCAGACATGGTTCCCATCAATAGTAACAACTTACAAGAGAAATGATTGGATCGAGAAGTAATACATGGTACTAGTAGCTAGCCTCTGGTGATATCACAAGAAAAAAGACCGAGTGTTATGCTCTGAAAGGAGAGAATTCCAAGGACGGGACAGATCTTTTGGTGTCGACTATACTCCGACACATTGTTAAGCATCAAATATGGCATGATAGAAAACATTGAATTGAGTAAGTACTGCTTTCCATATCGCAGGAGGATTGCAAAAAAGGGTTTGAGAGGTAATTTGTTATCAAGTAAAAAAAAAGGTAGGGGACTCGTACCCGCCACGCGCAGTAGCCCGCACCTGCTTGTAGCGGAGGTGTCCGATACATAATATTCCATCTTTGGATGCAGAGCATAGGACTCAGCCGACTTCGGTGTCCCCAATTTTGACGACAACCTTGAACGGAAAAGGGGTTATTCCCTTCGCATCAGTAATCGGCGGGACCACTGCCCGCCCTCTCTCAGAGGACGTGTAGGTTATCATAGCCTCGATGGCCTTCGCAAGTGTGGAAGTAAGGTTAAATTGAAAGGTTTGTCGATCTAAATCATAATTTCGTGATACAATTTAGATCAAGACATGTATCGTACCCACCTTTATCAGTTTTGGGCTGTCGGAGCTCGGCATTGATTACCCTAGATTGCGATTGCATGAGCGAGATAGCAACAGTTGATGTTTATGAAATACCATTGTTCCCAAGGGACTTCCTCGTCGACTATCGTAAACCAAGTTTTCTTCGGCTTCTTTTCTGATAGTGTAACGGTAATCTGAGAGGCCTTCGTATGAATTATGTAGTTGATGTATGAAGACTTACAGTTCCTCTTTTGTTGGCCCCACTTTCAATTCCCCTCCAAAAAGTTTCCACCCTTTCAATAACGAGTCGCTCAGTTTCTGGATCGGAAACACCTGGCTAAATGTGTGTGATTATTGGTGCGTGGACGGCTCTGGTGTTTGCCTGACCAATGAAATATCCAAAACGTCGAATATCTGTGGCTTTACGGTCCCGAATAAACGATGGAAGAGGATTGCGTGCAAAACTCCATGAAGGACATCCTTTGCTGTGAAACGATCCAAAACCTAGGATAACTGAGCTCGAGTATCAAAGTCCTGTGGTGTTTGTGTTTACCAGGTCTACGGTTATTGTGGGCAATTCAAGGTCGTTCATTGCTTGTGGGTGGAAAGACAAAACTACAATAAACCCTAACCTGAACCTACGAGCACTCTCAGAACGATGCCAGGATGCAACCTCGAAGAGAGTCGTGAACTGCAATCTGTTCATCGGAAGAAGACCAGACATCGTAAAACGTTTCTAGACTCGCAACAGGTGAGCTACATCCGGATGATAATCAATATTGTTCAAGTCACCGAAACGTTGACTGTTCTTCATACTTCATAGGAGGCCCTTTCTTTAGCTGCGGTAATAGTTGATGCAGAAGAGCAAAAATCCTTGAAGAGGACCGAGAGAACAAAGGTTAAATGACATTTTTTCATGGAACCTTGCCTGACAAAAAACAATCTAGGCAACGAAGCAATGCCTTAGTCGTCTTTCATCTTCGAAAACGAAGTCTAGACTGGTACGCTAAGCATTCGAAGAATCGAATGAACCGAGTCTGTCTCACAGCAGCCGTGCAGGAAGAGCGGAAAGAAACGTTAGGTGCTCAAGTCAAGCAGGCGAAGCGGCACAGGACAAAGTCTCGAAAAGCTCGAATGAACGCCTCTCCAGCTACTAGTAGCAGCGACAACAAAGTCGAAAAAGTACGAAAAAGTGTTACATTTGCATGATGGCTAGCTGTGTTACAAAGTGTACGTCCAACTTGAAGACGGTGCAATCGACCACGATCTTCTATTCTTATTGCCATGTTGTTACAACGTAAGCGGCCCAAAATCTCCGTTCAGGTACGACTTCTTCATGTCAAATGGTATCCTTTCATGCAGGGAATGGATTTAGTGCATCACTTTCATCGACAATTAGAATACAATAGACTCCCCTTACCAGCACCGCTATGTAGAAAGCTATCGACAATCGACTTTTCCGGGCCGCAATTGGCATGTTTTGATGTGAACAAGTTATTACGCAGCATCACAATGGTGATATTGAAATAGATGTCATCGTACTATAAAGCTCATTCGCACGTAAGGCCCCCCAAATCACCCTTGCAACCCGCACATCATGTCAACCTCAAATATCGTCATTCTTGGTGCTGGAACTGGGGGTTTCCTCCTTTTCAGGGAACTTGCATCCAAGCTGGCCAACACAAGTTACAACCTTATCGTCGTTGAACCTCGAGAGTTCTACATTCACCTGCCGGGTACACTTCGCATGGTCGTCTCCCCAGTAGATGGCTACGAGAACAAGTCAATCATGGATCATCCCTCCGACCTCAGCTCTGGAAATGTCCGTTTCGTTTACGCCAAGGCTACATCCATTGTTGACAACGGAAGCAATGGTGGATGCGTCACGCTGGACAACGAAGAATCCATTGATTATTCGGTTCTCATTCTTGCAACTGGAAGCTGTTGGTCTGGTCCCATTGAATTTGGAACAGAAAAGGAAGCAATACTAGAAAGTGTTTCCTCTTGGCGCGCAAAATTCAAAGAAGCTCAGGATATTGTCCTTGTTGGTGGAGGCCCTATTGGCTTTGGTAAATTTCCGCCTTAACACGTCTTGAACTCTGATACCCATTCCGTACAGAATTATCTGGGGAAATCAAGGATATATTTCCGGTATATTTCAGTTTAATTTTGAATTATTTGCTTTCCTGATGACTGGAGCAGGACAAACGAGTTACCATCGTCCATGGACAATCTTTGCCTCTGAACGACGCATATCCCGATCGCTGGAGAAAAGATATTGCTAAGAAATTCCAGAAACGCGGTATCCAATTGGTGTTGGGCGACTACCTCTCAAACTTCGAGCCGCAAGATGGCAATGTCGTTACTAAAAGTGGCAAGTCCATACCCGCCGATCTAGTAGTATGTCGGTTGTCTTACTTTCTTTGCCGCCGTACTTCTCTCTTACACAGGTTCCCACCTTTGGCCCGCGTCCCAATACCGAGTTCATCAAATCGCTTGGATCAAATGTCCTCACCGACGCAGGATTCGTGAAGGTGAAGCCAACACTAGAATTGGCTGGTCATTCTCGCATTTTTGCGATGGGCGATATCATAGACTGGAAGGAAGAGAAGCAAGCCATGAAGGCAATGGGGCATAAGTCGATTGTGGCAAACAATGTCCTGTCCGTCCTCGGTCAAAATTTGGCTCTCAAAAACTATGAAGGGTCTCGTGAGATTATTCTCTTGAGTAACGGCAGGGTGAGTCCTCCGCTTTGTATTTGGAGACGATCGTCAATCTTCTTTGTTAGAATGGGGGTTCATCGTATTTCGGTGTGCTGTGGGGCCTTGTCTTTGGCAATATTATTACAAAGTTGAAGAGCAAAACGTTAATGGTCGATATGACGAAAAGTAGTATGGGTCTGTAGTTCGAAAAGAACGTTTTATTGTTGGTCTCGTAGTATACCCTTTGTGACTGTAAAAAAATGACACAGCACTCGCAAATAATGCCAAACATTAGTACGAAAATCTTCTTTTGGTTAACACAAGCCACCCTTTGGATCTCTACTTGTTCATCGTGCGGTGCCCCACCAAACCAAATTATACTCTTAAAAGATGACTAACATAGCATCAGGACAAAAGCGTTCCTGGGAAGAAGTTGAGATTGAAGCAAATAAGAGGGCGAGTCGGGATGAGAGAGATTGGCGGGATGTGCATCTGAAATCACCATCCAGAAAGCCATCTGGAAGGGGCCAAGGACACGACAGACGGATCCCTGGATATCATGATGGTTATGGGCGACGCGGAGGCCAGACAAGTAGTCGAAGTGCGAATCCGAGACGTCAAGATGATGTTTATGAGAAGTATATCAAAGACGGTCGCCACAAGGGCGATCGTCATCGTTCGCGGTCACCTCAGCGGAGAGGCAACAGCCAATCTGGTGCTCCTCGTATCGAGGATGAGAAGGAGGAAGGCGAGTAAGTGTTCGTTCTTTCGTCAGTTTTCCTCCGTAGCGTCCTCTGACGTTAAACGTCTTCTAGGATTTCACCTCGCGCATCCCCGTCTCCAGAGCCAGAAAATCGTATACGTTTTGCGTCACCTTCAGTTGATAACATCGGGAAACAACCTGACAACACCAATGGGTTCGACATGGAACTAGATTTACCGCCGTCTCCTCCTCCTGTGGAGGATATTCTAGCTGCCAGAAGGGCGAAACGACAGGCCATTCTCGCGAAGTACACTGGCGTCACTAGTGTTCCCGAGAGTGTCAGTTCTGGCCCTGGGCCTAGAAGTGCGGCACAATCACCTGTCCCTGATTCTTTCTCCTCTGTTTCTAATCTTGCACCCCAGAGCCAACATATTGGTGTTAATGGTTACGAAACCAGCAATATTTTTAAATCGGGTGAGTTGTTTCCAAAATACGACATAGTTATTGCTTACAGCTCCTAGACCGAATGGATTCTGCATCTGTATCTCCGCCTCGAGACTTAGTTTTGACCAGAGACAGCGAAATAGATGGGAATTCAAGAGAAGAACACACTGGCGAACAGGTTTCAGCTGTTGATTACGATCCTAGCCTTGATGGTCGAGAAGACCAGCAGAAACTCTTCGGCGTAGAGAGGAAGGTCGAAACCATTGATGTTGACGATGAAATAGAGGTGGAGGAGGAGGAGGATGTTGACGATATGTTCGCTATTTCGACAACAAAGAAGAAAGTCAAGAAAGCCAAAGTAGGTTTCCATACTCCCGTTACAAACTTTAGTTAACCCTCCTTCTTAGGACCCTCCAGCACCTGCACTCATCACAACGGCTACGTTAGATACCGCTGCCGATCCTGAAGGTTACTACAACGTCATTCTTGGGGAACAATTAGATGGTGGCAGGTACCAAGTCTTTTCATCAGTAGGCAAGGGTATGTTTGCCAATGTAGTTCGCGCCCGCATCTTAAAGTCGGAAACTGGAGAAACTGGTCGAGAAGTCGCAATTAAGATTGTTAGATGTCAGGAATCAATGTAAGTGCTCTCCGTCTGTCATGGTTGAAAAACACTGATTTTTCTGTCTAGGTATCGTGTGGGACAGAAGGAAACCCTGATCCTCAATAAACTGAGAGAGGCAGATCCAGAGGATAAGAAACACATTGTTCGCCTTGAGCGGACTTTTGAGCACCGGGGCCATCTGTGTCTCGTATTTGAATCAATGAGGTCAGTGTGTCATGTCTGGCACGCTAGGATTTTTTGATCGATTTCTTCTGCAGCATGAATCTTCGTGATGTCCTCAAACGATTTGGAAAAGACATCGGCCTCAACATACGTGCAGTTCGGGCTTATGCCCATCAACTCTTTCTTGCATTATCACTGATGCGCAAATTGAACATCATGCACGCCGACGTCAAACCAGACAATATCCTCGTATGTTACTTGTTTCGAGGACGAGGCAATGCTTATTCATTTGCATAGGTGAATGAACAAAAGACGTTGCTCAAGCTGTGTGACTTGGGCTCTGCTTCGGATGCGTCTGAGAATGAGATTACCCCCTATCTTGTTAGTCGATTTTATCGTGCTCCCGAAATCAGTGAGTATTGGCACCTATTTTCCTCCTGTTAACCAACTCAACCGACGTAGTATTGGGTGTTCCTTATGATCCTGCACTTGACATTTGGTCCGTGGGGTGTACATTGTATGAATTATATACCGGCAAGATCCTCCTTCCCGGGCGATCGAATAACCAAATGCTGCTTCTGATGATGGAGCTCAAAGGGAGGTTTAACAGCAAAATGATCAAGAAGGCTAAGTTCGGAGATCTTTATTTCGACGACATGGGCGGATTCGAAAGCGTGGAGAAGGATCGGTTAACGGGTCAGGTCAGTCATCGGATATCTCTTGTCGTGCCTTTTGGGGCTTATACCCTCCCTCCAGGATACTGTCCGAAATATCCATATTTCCAAGGCTTCACGAGACCTGCGGATGCGTCTGATGCCGCCAGCGTCGTCGAAGATGAATGACGAAGAAAAGAAGTTGATCATTTCCTTCATTGACCTTCTCGATAAATGTCTTGCTCTGGACCCGATGCGCAGGATTACGCCTCGCGAGGCGCTTGCTCATCCTTTCATTCGCGGATGAGTTGAGGTGGAATCTCGTGATGTATTTAAAACCCTAAATAGAGTGTAGTACCAAACTGCGACAGACAAAAAGGAAAATGAAAAAAAAAGATTACCTTCTCTGCGATCTCGGCAGCAGCAAGCCGGTTTTTGAGAGTAATCTCCTCAGCTTGGCCGCGGCGTACTAAGTAGGTTGAATTACTCACATATAAAACAAACTTACAAAGTTCTTTACTCGTTCATTGAATTTGAATTTTTCACAGAGAGCAGATATATTTCCTTCATTCCTAGAATAAATCAGCACTCAATACTTCAGTATTCGGGGATTGTACTGAAGTATTTTCATGATTGTACCAACAGTTATTCGAAAAGAGCAGATAGTTCGGGTTGTCATCGTGGACTATAAAAGCCAGAATGGCTATTTCGTAAAGGAGCAAAGGTTTCTTGGCGTTTGCAGAGATACCGCTATCGGGGGATGGAAGATTAACGTGAATAAGAGTTCAAAATCTGTATTCCGCTGATTCCCCTTGGGGAATGGCGAAATCTTGTCATCAGCCATGCGAGTTGGAGAGACAGAAGTGGAGACCAAAGAAACCGAAGATTTCAAACTGGACAATTTATATCGGAGGGGGAGCTCGGTATCGGAGTGAGAAGGATGGTTCCGATTGTCGAGCGTTCTGGACAAGGAACCGGTAAGGGGGGTATCGGCATGTTGCGTGGCATCGAGCTCGTCCCCCATTCTCTCTAATGTGAGATAAGTGGGCTTCTTCTCTTGACTGACGACGCAGGCTCGTATATATTCGACTTGAAAAAGTCTGCTTCCACAACTTGAGAAGCTTTCAGTGCCTCGGTTCCAATCGACTTGTTCATCAATACCAGATACTTTGGGAATCATGGTGGAAGGAGAGAAGTCATCTTGGAGCCGAAGATATTGTGAACAGAGTTGAAATGGTGGATTTTATTTTATCAAACACTAAGTATTTTTGGATGTCATCTGATCGATGATGCAACTGAATAATCACGTGATTGTGTGTTGTTTCTCGCGACAACTGTCGTAACTTTACCCCTGAAATCCATCTCACTTGTCGGCCTTGTCTTCTTTGTGCTCGATTCGGCCCCAACTCGCGATATCAATGAGTCGGAGGGAGTCTCGGTCGTCCATAGGGAATAAACAGAATGATGCTCTGTTTGAATTTGAAACTTGTAGGTAGCCACCATTGTGCTATAAACTGGAACCTTATTGTGGCATATCGACAGTCAAGAAGAAATTCCTGCTCGCCAACAAGCACATAACCAAGTATGACAAATTCGACGGCTTGATTCTTATGCTGACTTGACTTCCAGACTAAATTCGACACTGAGTGTCAGGATTGAAGAGCTGAATGCTCAAATTTCAATGCTTTATGTCGAGAATCTCCGACTGCGAGCATCGGAGATCGCACTGGCTTCCCAGCTTAAACGAGAGCGAGAACAGTCGAGAAAGATTTTAGTCGACGCGGAGGCAGCGGTAATGTTCATTCCATTCAGGCTTGATTTATATTACTAACAATTTTCCTCCACTAGTCCCAAAGCCTCACAAAGCACTTGACCTATCTCCGGGAATCGTTGCATACGAAATCTGACCATACTGCTCCTCCGACACCCCATTCACCGAAGCACCGACGTCCCCTTATAATTGTTGACCCAATATCGCCTCAGTTTCGTATTGCCCGCCCGCCTAATGTACCCGGAATTTACGAAGAAGACGAACCCAGCACTTCATCGGACGGAGAACAGGAAAATTTAGTGATACCCGCACGAAAGAAGTTGAAGACATCCAGGTTATCCTCCTCAAAATTACCTATACCAGCGCGTGGGCCTTCACCTATATCAGTTGAAACCAATAGGCGTCGAATAGACTTGTCCAATGTTGATACCACGATAAAGCCCCGGAAAACGATTCGGAGACAAAGTGGGCTTCTAAAGGTGAACACGGAGTCTCTCGCCCCTCCTAGATCGGGAAGTCCTGCTTTTGGATCGCCAATCCGGTTGCAAGCTGCTTTGGCAGAGGCGGCAGAGGTGATTGCGGAAGTTCATGGCGAGTTTAATGTTCTGCCCGTGGAGGAGGATCTAGTAGGCGTCGGACAAAAAGAGAAGAGGAAAGGAAAGCTGAAGGAGCAAGGTGAGATGGAAAGTGAGAATGAAGTTTTGCGGGAGAAGCGAAAGTTGAAAGAGGTTGAAGAATCATCTGAAAAACCTTTGAAATCCAAATCTAGTCGCAATGCTTTGCAGCCGATCGACAGCAATGGTGCGCTCCATTCTTTTTTTCAAGAAATATCACACTAATTTCCCTTTAGTAGAGGAGCCCATGGAAGCCGACACCAAGTCAACCAGTCTCCGTCAATTCTTGCGTCCCCCTTCCCCGTCTCAAGAATCCTCAAGTCCTATTTCAGAACAGGCTGAGGGCATAAACGGACGCGAAAAACGAGTGAGGAAGAGTATAAACTATGCAGAGCCAAAACTCAACACGTATGTGCATCCCTCCCTATCGTTTGATTATTTTGATTGCTTACGATATTCTAAAGAAAAATGCGGAAACCTGATCCTCTGTCTGGCAACGAGCCTCCACGGAGAAAAAGGTCGTCAGCGGCGAGGACCTCAACCCACAAGCCGTCGTCGTCTTCGTCTACCGTCAGTGATGCACCCCAGGTTGCCATTGTCGACTCTGACCCACAATTCCCACAATTGGCAGCATTGCCCCTCAGAGCCGCCAACGTGAATAGGATTGATCCTGAGAAGTTCCCAATTCCCCCTTCCAGACCAGGCTCGGCAGCTGCCATGTACTCGCCAGGTCCACCAAGTCGTACTACGGGATCAACAACGTCGTCGCAGAGCACGACGACCGTAGCTTCTTCCACTTCTGGGACGGGTACTGCCGAGTCAAGGCTGCGAACTCAACTTCTCATCAGCAATGATGACAGCGATGGTGCTGATGCTGATTCAGAATATGGCAATGGTGGACGTATCAGCACCTCAAGTTCGATTGTGTGGTCGAATGTAAATGTCGATTCTGGTCGAAGAAGAGGAGTGCCAAAGAGGAGTGCTGCTGCGGCTGCTGTTGCAGCGCTGGAAGACATCAGAAGACACAGCATGGCCATATAGGGACTGACAAAGACTCCCCAGCATTTTCGATGATGGTGATGATACAATGACCTACATTTATGTAAACGAAATCGTTCTTTTTTGTCAGACTCCTTATCTTTCGAGTCTGATCTTTTCTTTCACATGATGGTTAATGAACTCATGATCTCCGGATACCTATTTTCATCAAGTTGTTCAAATGTCGCTTCTTCATATATATGATTCAACTATGATTCCACCTGAATATATTGGTCGTTAATTGACATCTTTTCACCTTCCCGAAAATATTAGGGGGGGTCTTTGAAAGTCATGATTTTACTCTGTGCCCGATAGATCATAGTGAAGTGGATTTCGAACCTTATGTAGTACACAGATTCAACGCTCTTATCTGAGCATTGAAATACCTTTGGCTACTGGGTTTTGTATTTCACTGAAAGGGCTGATGCCATCAATGTCGTCTCCCCGTCCGCCGCATGCGGATCCAATTCCTGTGGTTTGACACCACGAAATTTCAAAGCATAGTCGCGACATGCCTCTCTGCTCTTCTTCAACTCTTCGTCTTCATAATGCATCGTGTAGAAAACCAGACCAGGGAAATTGGTTTCAAACGAGGAACGGAGTGCGGGCAACATGTTCTTGTCAGGAGAATAAGTGCCCGAGTTATTGTCGATTACCAACTCCCACTGGACGGCATCATCCGAGATGTCGTCCGAGAAGTTCTCCCAACCTCCTTGGGGACGTGGGTGGAATTCACCAGAATATCGGACCGTTTCACCACAATTTGAGTGTAGCGCATGCTTTGAGGCGAAGTCGACAAAGAAGGCTGCCCCCGTCTCGGAGAAACGCAGGCAATCATCGTCGGAGCCAATCACATAGGTGTACACGGCCGGTTTAACGCGTGGGATGTCACTGCCAGTTACTTTGCTCTTAAGGAGGGCAATGAAACCTGCGGCATTCTCTATGACACCGAAGCCATTATCTGCCGTACGAGCATAAAGGAGTTGGTGTCCTGATCGAATTACCCTTCGTACGGCGATGCCAGTGGGACCTTGAAAAATACGCTGGGCAGCTTCGTAATTTTTGTTCCAGTGCTGGTGGGTGTCCCCAAAAAATCGCGGTAGATTCGTCATGTATATCTTCCAAGTCGAGTAAAGGCGCGCTTCATCGATATTCGTGAGGTAGCCCACAGTAGGCGAGAAGTGGCGCGAGTATCGGATAGGTCCATCGAAGAGATAAGGAAAGGTTAAGGGGTTTTCGTCTTCTGCAGGTGTGCTCTCGATCTAAAAGCTATCTTATCGACTAAGGCGTGGTGGTAATAGTCTCGCGCCTTACTTTGAGCCAGAGTCTCCCTCTACTACGTTTGAGGAATGGGCCCTCAATTTCCAGCTCCTTAGCACCAGCGATCACGGTTGTTGTAACGGTACCGATGAAATCGTCGGTAAAGGAACCCTCGTCCTTGTCTAGGACGGTGATAACTAGGTTGGCAGTTTCAGGGACATTTTTGACACGCCAATGTTCATTCCAGACAGGAGATGGCTGATTCTGTTTCACTGTAGAGCTAGAATTCTCGCATTATCATGAGCTGAACCGTGCGTCGAGACGACTGCTTACACGAATGAGACCATGTCGTCAATTTTGGCGACAAAGTACGGATCAGCATGCCCAATTACGTCCATCTTCGGGATGTCTGAAGCACCAATAAACTGTCACAGGAAAATGATTGGCATTGGATCAACAAAGGAATTGATCCTAAGAAACTCACATGGATCGATAGATCGACAAAAGGCACCTGGTACCCATGTTCTTCCATTGTTTTGGCTAGACTTGACTTGGAGTTCCTTTTGTGAATAAGTTCTAGCACCCTGGAAGGGCTTAAAATGTTCCTCTGTCCTCCGGGCATTATTCAAGACAGTGGAGGGATTTGAGTAAGAGCCAAGTCTCAATGTTGTCTTGGTACGAGTGGATGATTGATTGTATCAAAGTTGTTCGTATCCAGATGTTCCGCTTCGGGTTTCGCTCATTTCTCACGCAATAATGGGTTACATAAATTGGTTGGAGAGCATAACTGTTATTGGAAAGCCAGCACGAATGGAATGCAAAGAAGAAAACAGAATAGGGCTACAACGGATGAGAAGAAAAGTAGAGGTGTCGCAGGTGAATAGATACGCAGACTACAAAATCATCTAGCACACATGCAAAATCCCCCCTTCCACGATTCGAGATAAACGAATTTCTACGATCCAGATGTCCAACACAGGATTAGGGAGTCGAATTGAGAAAACGGGAGCATGTGTAAGGAAATGCATACGGGTCAAAAGATGCAGGAGGCCTTGCAAACGTGTGCTACAATTGTGCCGTTGAAGTTGAAGATAGACGGAGGTTGCTTGAGAAGATACGATGGTACATATTCATGACTATATCCACATATATATTTTCCGGGTTGGCACTAGAAGAGATGTAGTCAGTCAAGCAAACACGAGTAGCTTTCGAGTCCAGACCTACCTGATCCAACTGCCATAATCATTAGGAGGTAGAAGTCGTTGCGTCAAGTTGTGCATAGAAACTTTCGGGTGATTTGCAGAGGGAAAGACAAAGTGGGCTGAGTTGGAGTGGACTATCGCAATTCCCTGTGTCAACACCTCCGCTATTGCCGTCAATATCTTCAGGCAGGATCATCTGCCTTAATGGCGATGTCGGAGAAGTTTGCGACCATGACCTGGTCTTTGCCAATGCAGAATTATTCGTCATAGAAGACACCGGTGACCAAGTACGACTCCGAACAGGCGAACGACGAAGAGCGTCTTGCTGCCTATGAAAAACCATATTCGCCACGAGTTGAGCCATGCTGGTAATTTTTGGCTTGGGGATGCGACGTCGGATCTGAGGCGAAGTAGACGAACTTGCAACAGAGCAATCCGGGATTGAAGAAATCGATGACGAGTCGGTCGCGATGGAAGGAGGCGATTCCGAACGAGTTATCGATGATGAAAGAGAGGGCGCACCCACTAGAGAAGCAGAGGTTGGTAAACTACCATCATCCTCTGCTCCTCCACTGGCTGCGAATTCACTTTCATCACTTATAACACCATTAGTATTCGCCACCTCCTTATCCGATGCCAATTTCAACCTCAGAAGTGCAGTGACTTCCCTCCATTTTTCTCTTACTCGTTCGACATCTAATTGGGTCCCCTCTCTGCCTTTATAAGCGGCTATGGTAGTTCGCTGCTTGAGTTCACAAAGCTTCTGAACCTCTACACCCTTCTCGGCATCCTCTTCTACTAATTTCGCGAGCAAAGCTGGGTCAACATCGAAATCTTCTTCTGGGGAATGCGGCCGCCTTATCGGAAGAGCATCGACATCGAATCGATGAGTTGAGTGACCTGTACCATCAAATGACGGAAGACCTGCAGGTAAACCGGAGCGGGTAGTGGGATCCCATATGAGAAGGCTTCGTGATGGAGGTGTCGTGGGTATCGTTATGGATGGGTCAGGAATATATGTTTTTGACCCCAATTCTGCAGGTATCAGGTCGTCATCGGTTTCTGCGCCGGGAAGTGAAAGCCATGTGGTGCGCTGTGAGAATCCAGGAGGGGGTACTTCGTCACCAAAGTGGAAATCACCAAATGGATACGAAGTTGAATGTAATCCCAACCCAAAGCGACATTCCTTCGAATCGATCTCGTCCTCAAAAGCGGGAAGATCCACTGCGCGGTTACGAGGCGAACCCGGGATGGCAGAAGATGAGTGGCCGAAACAATAAAAAGGAAGTGGTACTGGCAAAGGTGAAGGCGACTGCAGGCCCTCAACTGAGGAAGAAGGGTTCGAAATTGGTATCCGTCCGTCGGGTATCGAGGTTGGCACTGAAAATGACAGAGATAATGATGTGCTGACGTCAAGTTGATCATGGTACAATTCGGGATTTGGGTAATTGCCTAAGTGGTATCCGTGTCCTCGCTCCGGGGTTGAAGGGGGGGAAAAGCTTTCTTCGTCTGTTTCTTCCTTGATACCAGATTCCGGTGATGAGAAAGGCGATGGAGCTAATCCGTCATCTGAATCGCTATCGTCCGAAAATGGACTTGCCAAAAGACTGCGCCCAGAAGTCCAGTCTAAGGGTGAAAGTTCCTCGTCGTCTTCGATCTGAAGAGGCCCGGTCACGCATGAGCGCTCGAAAACACTGTCTTGGCGGAAGATAGAGGTCAGATGGACAGGTCCAAATTCTGGTAAAATGGACAGCGAAGGGAAGCTGCCCGGAGGAGGGGTTCGTTGGAAGGACAAGACCTTGCATTCACGCCCGAGATCCAATAATGTGCCACAGTGCGAAGAAGGTCGATTTGGAGGCCATTCCCATTGCGAGAACGTAAGATCGTTATGGTTTTGATCCATCAAAGCGAGAGTAGAATCTGTCCTGAATGCAGGTTCCCCGGGATTGCTGAAATCGGCCGAAGGTATCTAAGTTATTGGCAGGGCTTGAAAGAAAAAGTTTATCGAGGTGAAAGATAGAAGATTTGGTTAAAATCGTAGTAGGAGATCTCTCATGAGCTGTAGTAGATGCTGTGAAAAGAGCGCTTCAGAGCTGCGAAGACAATGGATGGTCAGCGGGGCCAATACTGCAAGCAAGCGATACGGAGGCACAGAAGACGAGCACTTACTACAATGATCATTGGGTCAATAAGTGGGCATGAAGATAACCACAGGAGATATCTTGCTCGTCGGACGATGTGCTGGCTAGGAGTAAAGCGAGTGCCAACACAAACAGCCACCCTGCACCACCCAAAGTATTAGTCAGCAACTCAAAACGAACCCAGATGCCAGTGCCTCGAGGCTGGAGTCTTTTCCATCAGTTTCTTCGAAACACCAGCATGCATATGCCTCTGACTACCCTGTGTATTCTTTTGGGACTATCGGTTACATTTCTGTGGTTGGCGAAACACTCATCGCACTCGACAACCCTTCGGCTCATTTTCACAGTGCGATCGGCAGGTCTCGTCCATCCTGATTAATACGATATTCGTCCAGGTCTAAGGTCCACACTTCACAAACCCAGGACTTCATACATGGTAGATCCGACAACCGCATTTTCGGACACGAGTTGTGATTGCCAGTGATATGTTACACTTGGACATTCGTTGTTACATAATAGTACTAATAAAATGGTTGATGCATCTCGAGACTGCGAGCGGGACAGTATTTTACAAGCAGGAGTTGCATGGGCGTCTTGTGATTCGGACCGCATGATTCGAAAACGGGAACAATGACGCGAGACCCCTTCTCCTAAATTGACAATATGAGGTGTGAAAGAGTCCTCGTGAGCCTTGAGAGCTTCGGTGATTGGCTGGATCTTGAGTCGGCACACTGAGGACCGGATACCGCCTGATTGAGAAAACCCGTGCAGTGGCGTTCAGAGGGTATGAATATGGGGTAAGAACCCTTGTTTACGAAGTAGAAAACCGATGCTGACTTCTTTATATTCGATGCATGTTTGTCCACTGCTCTTCGACACCCCTGGTCAAATGTGACATAATCTCACCTAGACTAAGCATTTGCCGCCAAAGCATTTGTCCAGACTACGCCTTGCCTTCCGCTGCGGATGAGTTATAATTGACAATCAAAATTAGAAATATGCACGCACGAATTCACCGTCAGGGCTTCGCGTTGCCACGCAGTCAGTAGCAGTCCGAGAATGCCACCGAGTCCATACAGAAAACTTCGAATGAAGACTTGCCCCAACATCGAGAAACAATTTTCCAGGGACGTAAGTACTCCACAAATAGGCTGAGTGGCTGGAATCGTTCGTAGCCGGTTCTCGTTCGTTTGGCACGCTATTGGACAAGCGATATTCAGACGCCAAACGGTCAATGAACCGATTATCCCAACACCGACTCGGGAAACTAAACGTTGCTCAAAAGACGCATGTTGCACTGACTCGGATCATCAATGAATGCAATGAGCACTGTAAAATTCAAGATGTGAATTAAAATCACCATAGTATGAGAGACGGCTGCAAACCCGGCAAAAACTCTACGCGGGCTATTGCACAAAAATAAGAAAATTCGGGCTTCATAAAAGCGCCAGTGGCGATAATGATTCGATCCATTGAGTGTTTCGGGGAAGAACAGGAACTTTATAAGTATAAATGCCCAGAAGTTAATAAACCCAACCATGATCCGCCAGCAAGTGCAAATTCATCTCTAAGAGGCGAAAAAATATCTACCGCCAAACATGGCACGGAGGCCTGTCCTATTGTTCGAAATTGAAACGTGATGGAAAGGATACCCACCAATCGACAATATAGCAACTACGATATTGATCGCAAAAAGCCACACCTATAGACGAGATGAAAATCGGTAGACAGACGGAGTTTACGGCCGTACGCGCTGAGTTGGATAGATTATAAAGTCATGAAACGGAAAACAACTGTTCATCAAAACGTAGTATGATTGGCCAAGGAGGTCGCAAATACAGTGATGCTCAAGAATACAACAGTCCGTCAATATAAAAATCTGAGCAGTCCAAGACGCACCTTAAAACTGCTAGTGTAGAGTTTGTATCGTTCGCAATTTACGCCGAGTAGAACGAGTTTCCCTGCCACAAAAACTGATTCAGTTGTAACTAAAGCTCGGAAAAATATCGACGGTAGAATTCTGACGATGAATGCTATGCAAATATAACCGAGGGTGCCGGTGAAGCTTTGAAGCTCTGAAGATCTATCGCAGATTTCATTCTTCTTGTTACATTCGTGAAACGGAGGGACCTCTTTTTGACGCCAAGCAGGCGCAAACAAATTGTTCAACAGGAGCCATAGGCAATTGCTGGGCGAATAATGTTGACCAGCAACACACGAAGAAAATTGTTATCCCTGCCATGCAAGCGAAATTCACATTACGACACCCTGGGTGTCTCACGTTCGGCGTCCAAGTCGCAGATTAAAGTAAGTCACTGGCTTCAGTACTTCTTCTCTAAACATTTAGAACTAAGTCATGAAGCGATTCTAGTCTCACTTCTATAAAGTATGACTTGCAGGCAAAGTATCTTCATGAGGGTAACCTATACCAAACTAGTTGAGCAAGCTTCATCACCCAGACATCTCGAAAAAGCCAGAATCACAAGCCTTATTTCGGAAAGCAAGTGAGGCGTATGCCATTCTGGGCAATGACCGGGAACGGTAAGAGGTCGTTTAACAAGTTCGGCAGAACTCTGCTGACTTTCATTTAGACGTGCGTACGACCGCAGCCTCCTCCATCGTGCTCTACCACCGTCTACGCATTCGAAACAATATCACCAACGCGCTCCCCCCAATAAATCACCGCGAGCCTCTTATGCCTGGGAATTTCAACAGAGGGCACACAGGAAACCTCCGGCTCCAGATTATCCATATGGTTTTAATACGACCTCAGGCTGGGCACCTCATCCATCGCAAGATGCAACCCAGTCGTACGGAAATGCAATGCGCCCCGACGTGCTCGTTGGCTCCCGAAGAAAAAATGAGGAGGACGATCGGAAAATAGATCAACTTCGCAGTGAACTCCCATTACTTCGAACCTTTCAAGTTACCAGCCTACTCCTTTTAGCTGTTGTTGTTTTTGGTGGTTTTGGTCGGTAGCATCGGATGATTGGGGACACCTTTATTGCGAGAAAGCTTTCTTTGCAGTTACATACGACACGCGGTCGTGAGACTCTTGTGAGTAGAGCCTTTGGATTGTCCATGAGAGCAATGTAGGACATTGCTTGTAGATGTTAATATGAATGACATGGGCTCAGCTCATTTCTTCGATTCGAAACGATAGCACCTACCTCTCTGTATTGCAAGATTAGAGCCCGATTTTTGAACGCATGGTCCCTGGTTTCGATCAAGTCTGATTTCTCTAGGTAATATTAGTTGGAGACAACCAATTTTAGGTTGTAACAGAAGTTACATTTAAAATATTTACTGTGCGGAGAATTATTTCGACCCCATTTTCATTGCTAACGCAAAAATGTGACTTGGTGTACAAAAGGAAGAAAAGAACTAAGCTTCATTTTTCTTATTTCGGTATGTGTCAACCCACAGAGTACAAATTCTCCGTTCGATAAGGATGGAACCGAACTTGAAGATCAGGGGTTCAGAGATTTCCCTGTCGATCAAATTCAAGGCGAGGGGATAAGATCCACGTGCGTGCTGATTGTCACAGTCAATAAAAGGTAATTTCTCTTCAATTTCATCTAACAGGCAGATTTTGCCAGATCTGCTTCCTGAGAATCATGATAATAACCATTTTACATATCTCTATAATATTTCCATTAGAATAGATATACTCATAATGTTATTGAACAAGTTGAAACACATACTTCCTTGTGTAATAACTCAACCAGTTTTAATCTACTTGCTACAATTTTACAGATGTCATATGTATTTGTACAATCCTCAGGGAGCTGATTTTTGAGATCTTGCGCCAGAGTAAGGTAGATGTCATCCACATACGACGAGGTCATGTGATCACATTGTGACACAACCAAAAAGGGAATTTTCGCCATCAAAAAGGCCGAAAGCCTGCTTAAATACATATGTCAATGGATTATTTGAGATCGGGTCAATAGGACTTGTTGTAAATGGTTTAAATTATCTTACTGCATGTGTAGTTTCATCTCTGTCCCAGGAATTAAGATGTAGTAGTACTTTTATCCAGGGATCACACTAACTCCAGCCAACATCATCGTCGTTTCAATGCCACGGAAAAGAAGAGCCTCCAAAGTGTGTGTAAGAAATGTACAGGGAGCAAGAGATGTATTATCAGGGAAGTGGTGTTCGCGACTCGTTCTTGCTGTTTTATGGATGCATATGATCGAGGCTTGAGCAAGGGCTTGAGTGGGAAACAAGCAGCATGGGCTGCAAGGAAATACCGGGGGCACCACGTGCTACTACCAGATATATTTGAAGAGTTGGGGAAGGAGGGCATTGTCTAGACGGAAGTTCTCACCTTGTTTCACATTCCGAAGGAAACTCCTCAAGATCGGCAGGTCCGATAAGCATCAAAAATTTCTAGAAATGTCAATAATGATTCCACAAAGGGTTCCTATTGAGTGGATTGGTCAATTTTACCTTTGAGCCCGAGATAACAATGTATCTACACCCAAATTCCCGTTATATTCTTTGTCTATGTCACAATGGTCACGGCACATGACCTCGTCGTATGTGGACGACATCTACCTTATAATTAGAAATAAATCCTATGGTCTATCAATTATTTCTATTTTTGGTCGATGTCACAGAACACGTGATGTTCCTGTATCATGGGCGTCGGATACAATTCGCCGATTGATTTCGGAACGCAGTTTCAGATGAGGTTTGCAGGCTGGCAGCACGACCAGAGGCTGGAGACACGCGGCTCTTGAACACATATGGCTGGCAGAGCATTGAGATATATGCTGTGAACGGGAAACGATTGGTGTGGGCTGTGCGAGGTGCACGGGGTACGCACGGGCCAATGACGTAGAGCCTCGTGAACGAATAATAAAGAGTAAACGAGAATAATAAAAGGGAGAGAAAAAGACAGGAGAGAGACGAGGGACATGAGGCACAGGGCTTTTGAAGCGAGCAAGAAGAGTGGCCATTTGTTTCTTAGTTCCCACCACATTCGTTCCAGTTTCTCTGTATGCTCCAGCCGTCACCCAGCAGAAAGTCGCCGCCCACATGCACCGTGTCTGTTGCATACGCTAATCAGCACTACGGAATCAACCTCATCCCGTTTCCAACCTTGCCTCTTACGCCCGCCGTATCTCCCCGGCCTCTTCCTCTTCCCCCCCATGCTCTCCTTCCGATGACCTCCCCCCGCGCCCGCAAATCCTCCCTCTCGCCCCCAAAGCCAAAGCCAAAGCCTGCTGCTGCTGCTCCATCCATGCAGCGTCGCCGTTCTCGTGATCCAAACGTCGCTGACCGCCTCGTGGTCGAGCTCGACGACGACGAACACACCCACTCCCTACATCCGAGGCCCACTTCCACCTCTCCAGATCCTCCTGCCTATTCCACCCTGCCCCCTCCCTACTCCCCCACATCCGACGACAAGAAGCATGCCACCTTCACTCTCGTCGTCGAGGCCGATGATCCCCCTTCCCCATCGCCTCCACCTTCCGCTTCTTCTGCCAAACGATCCCGGATCTCAACATCGGAACTCAGAGTCCTCGTCTATCTCTACCGAACCGTCGTCTACGGTCTCGAAATGAGAAATCGCAAAGAAAAGGTCTCCGATCTCCCCAATCCGCCCACAAAGAAGAAGCCTCTCGGCCCACGTTGCCTCATTCCTCCTCCAGAAGAAAAGTCCCAC
>Ga0307517_10004689_pt1 | contig 20937 bp, 21 predicted proteins | sample 23_EM_MG_FD_194515 | JGI IMG/M metagenome (GOLD analysis project Ga0307517, IMG submission 194515) | Populus trichocarpa ectomycorrhiza microbial communities from riparian zone in the Pacific Northwest, United States - 23_EM | ecosystem: Host-associated > Plants > Roots > Unclassified | place...
GGTTTCCGCGTGATGGAAACGCGAAAAATCCTCGATTTCTGCAGCGAAACGCCCGGCCAGTAGGCGAAACAGCGCAAATTCGCGCGGTTTACGACCTTCCGCGGGCTGAAAAGAGGTCCGCATGGGCAACACCTACGACAACCGCGTCCTCCTGAACGTCCGCGAGCAGAATCCGGTCCGCACCACGGACGGCGGAGGCGACGCCACCGGCCGCGGCACGATGTTCGGCGAGCAGGCCGTCGCGCCGCTCTCGCCCGACTTCCATGCGGTCGAAGGCAAGTACTTCAGCGCGACCACCGTGCCCACGACCGCCGCGACCGGCGTTGCCGGTCACCCGGCGCCGGTGGCGTTCATCGACACCAAGCCACTCGTCGTGTTCCAGAACAACAACCCGATCGGCTCGGGCATCAAGATCATCCTGAAGCGCCTGCAGCTGCGCTGGACGGCAGTCGGCGCCGGCGGCACGCTGCCGCGCTTCTTCACGGCGCTGGACCCGGTGACGAACCGCTACACGTCGGGTGGCGTCGAGATCACGGCGAAGCCGAACGCGCGTGGCGGTTCGGCCGTCGCGTCGAACGCGAAGATCTACCACGGCGTGGTGGTGGCGCCGGCGGCGTCGGCGAACCAGCGCATCCTCAAGGCCGGGCAGATCCGGCCGGTCATCCCTGTCATCTACGACGAGCTGACCTTCCGCTTCGGCGACGACACCTCGCCGGGCGTGCCCGCGGTGCTGTCGGGAACGCTCGTGGCGCAGCAGGTCATCCAGCACGACCCCGTCGTCCTCGACCCGCAGGACAGCTTCCTCCTGCACCTCTGGCGCGCGTCGCAGTCGGGCGCCGACTCGTACGAGGTCGACATCGGCTGGATCGAGCGCTAGTCGGCAGCAACACGAATCGGGCTTCGAATAACCCCCCAGTCGGAAGGGCACAGAGAAATGAGAAAGCTTCATCCCGTCCAGGTGGCTCGGGCCGCGCTCGTGGAGAAGGCCATCTCCACGGAGAACATGGAAATCGACCCGGCCGACGACATGCTGCTCATCAAGCACGCTAATCGCAGCGACCAAACGGCCGGAGGCATCGTCATCCCGGACGCGGCGCGCGAGCAGATGATGCCGCGATGGGTCATCGTGGCCAAGGGCCCCGGTCGAGTGACGACCAGCGGGAACGTGGTGGCGATCCGCTTCGAGGTGGGCCAGGAGGTCATCATTTCGGGCGAGCGCGGGCAGGTCTACCCTGTGCCGGGACGCCCGGAACGGCACGCGCTGATCTCCGAGAGCGCCGTGCTGGCCGTCGTGCGCGACAAGCCCCAGCCGCTCGACCTGCAGTAGCAAGTGAGTCAGTGGCGCACCGAGCGCGACCCGTGGTTCGGGTGCGAGCTCTGGCGCGGCGCGGTGAACTCGAACGGCTACCCGACCTACTGGGACAAGGGGCGGCCGCGGCAGGCGTACTACGTGGCGCTCGAGCGCGCCGGCGTGGTCATCCCGCCCGACCGCGAGCCGGACCACCTCTGCCGCCGGCGCGCGTGCGTAGCGGTGGCGCACTTCGAGCTGGTGACGCGCGCGGAGAACCAGCTCCGCAAGGCGTGGAGCTACCGCTCCCAGCTCACCACGTGCCCGAAGGGGCACGACCTCTTCATCCACGGCCGGCGCACCCCGGAGGCCGGCGTGGTCTGCAGGATCTGCTCGGGCGTCTGGTCACCGACCAGGGCGCCCGAGCTCGCGTGAAGTTCCGCCCATGTGGTGCAAAGCGGTCCTCGACAAAGGACACCGGCAAACACAGCGCCTGGCCAGCGCCGCTCCTACGGGAGCTTCCAGGTTCGAATCCTGGCTTGGGCACGACGAACCCCAACTTCAGACGGAGAAAACCCCATGGATCAGAGCAACGCCGGTCACGTCGCAGCCTCACCCGCGCCCGAGCACATCATGCAGTTCTTCGCGCACGCCCACCTGAAGCCCGAGCTGGCCGCGGTGTCGAAGCCGTTCGCCGACCTCGCCGACCAGGTCCTGCCGCGCAACCCGGAGCGTACGGTCGCGCTCCGCAAGCTGCTCGAGGCGAAGGACGCCGCGGTCCGCGCCCTCGTCGCGAAGTAGCTGTGGACGGCCTCGACGTAAACCGTGCCATCAAGCTCATCAACCGCCAGATGGAGGCGATCGAGCTCGAGCAGACGGCGCTCCTCAAGCCGCGGGCGAAGCGCACGGCGATGAGCACGTCGAAGCTCACGTCGCAGGTCATGACGCTGGCGCGCGGTCTCTCCGCGCTGCTCGCCGAGCTGCGGAAGACGGGCGAGGACATCGAGGAGCAGCTCGCGGCGCTCACGCCTGAGCGAACCGCGCAGCTGGCCCTCCTCCTGGTCGGCAAGCTCGCGCCCGAGTACCGCGCCGCAGTCGGTCTCCACATCCAGGAGCTCGACGGGAAGCTGATCGACCATGGGTAGCCAGGACATCATCAAGTACCGGCCGGCGCGCGCCGACGACGTGCAGTTCATCATCCGGACCTGGATCGACAGCTACAAGGGCGCGCATGGCGCCGGGATCCTGAGCATCCCCGAGCTCGCGGTGCCCTGCGCGTGCGGCCGCCCGATCCGCTACGACTTCGGCGCCGTCATGGAGGTCACGCTCGCCACGATCCTTCAGCGGCCCGGCGTGACGACTTGGACGGCGCATAACCCGCGCGAACGCGCGCCGCACGATCTCTACGGCTACCTGGTCAGCGAGACGGACCCGAACGTGCCGACCTGGGTGCCGAACGGCACCGACGAGCTCGGCAAGCCGGTCTACAAGCTCGAGATCGCGACCTCTGACCAGCCGCTCGTGCACTTCGTCTTCGTGAAGAACGCCTACCGGATGCTCGGCATCGCCCGCGCGCTGTTCGTGGCCGCGGGGATCGATCCGGCGGCGCCGTACCTCTACACCTGCAAAACCAGCAACGTCTCGAAGCTCGAGCGCGCTGGCGTGATGCCGCGAGCGCGCTGGTTCCCGCTCTCGGCCCGGTTCCCGAAGGACAAGAGAGAAAAATCCACATGACCATGAGACCTGTGAAGAAGATCGTGTTCCGCGAGGCCGGCAACATGCTGTTCGGCCGCCGGATCTCGAGCACGCGTGCCGTCGACGGCTACGTGATGTCCGTCTGGCCCGAGTCGGGCGTCGTGACGATCTTGGACCCGAAGGAGGGCGAGGAGGTCCTCGTCCACCTGTCGCGCTGCGACGTCTACATCGACCTGGATCGCGAGAAGCCCAGCGACGCGCCTGCAACCAAGCCGGTGGCGCGGCCCCAGCCCGGAGCCGGTGCCCCGCAGGTGAAGTAGTGTGGCGCGGAACGACGCGCTCCTGCTCGACGGTCTGCTGAAGAAGCTCGACCGCGAGGCGAGGTCGTTCGACACCGAGCACTACAAGCGCAAGGCGCAGACGATCCTCGACCAGCTGCTGCCGATGCAGCGGACGATGGCGGAGGACTGGCACAAGCGCCTGTGCCTCCTCACGCCGGGCAAGAACGGAAAGACCTTCACCGTGCGCGCGCGCCTCCTGCGCGGCGCGCTGCTGAAGAAGAACTTCTACGGGCTCTACATCGGCCTCAGCCGCCTCAAGGGCAAGGAGGACATGTGGGACGGGCCCAGCGGCCTGCGGTCGCTGGTGCAGCTCCTGGGGTTGAAGGTCGGCCAGCTCGGCGAGGCGGGCGTCGACGTCGTCTTCAACAACCAGGACCTGATCGCCTACTTCCCGAAGATGGAGTCGCTCATCCGGGTCGGCGGCGCCGACAACATGGAGGCGATCGAGAAGTACCGCGGCGGCCCGGGTTACGACGAGGTCTGGATCGACGAGGCCAAGTCGCACAGCCCGCACCTGCTCAAGGAACTCATCGACGAGATCCTCGAGCCGCGCATCCTCTGGAAGAACGGCGTCCTCGGCATCTGCGGGACGCCCGGCTCGATCCTGAAGGGCTACTTCTACGACCTGACCCGCAACGCGTCCGAACTCTCGATCTCGTGCACCGACGAGAACCCCGAGCCCCTCCGGTGGAACTGTCACCGGTGGTCGCTCGAGCAGAACACGATCCGGCTCGAGGGGCAGACGAGCAGCGCCTGGGAGCGCGCGCTCGAGCTGAAGCGCGCGAAGGGCTGGACCGACCGGAACACGACGTGGCGGCGGGAGTACCTCGGGCAGTGGTGCGCCGAGCTCACGGCGAACGTCTACAAGTTCCAGCAGCACGACGAGACCGGGGCGCCCTGGAACATCTGGACGCCGCTCGAGAAGACGCCGGCGAACCCGTTCGGCCTCTTCAGCCAGGTGAAGGTCGGCGAGCAGTGGCAGTCGATCGCGTGGCACTTCGGCATCGGCATGGACATGGGCGAGAACGACATGTTCGCGCTCGTCGTCTTCGCCTTCTCTGACCAGCTGCCGAGCCGCCTCTACCAGGTGCACGAGGTGGTGAAGCGCTTCCGGCTGATGGACGTGCCGGGCGAGAAGCCGTTCTCGCGCGTCGACTTCATCGGCGCCGCGCTCACGCACGCGATCGCGCTCATCAAGTGCTACGCGGACTACCCGCTCGCGCTGGTCTCGGACATGGCCCACATGGGCGAGACCATCCTGACCGAGGTGCTCATCAAGTACGGGCACAAGGTCGAGAAGGCGGCGAAGCAGGACAAGGAAGGCTTCATCACGCTGGTCAACGACGACCTGGTCGACGGCCGGATGCTCCTCCTCGTCGACAGCAAGCTCGCCGAGCAGATGTCGGAGCTGCAGTACGACGAGACCGGCAAGCGCGAGATGCCCGGCCAGGCCAACGACGCTTGTGACTGCACCGTCTACGTCCGCGGCGCGGTGATCCGGTTCCTCAGCCACAGGCCCGTGGACCCCGTCGACGAGAAGACGCCGAACGAACGGCACGTCGAGGAGCTGCTCCGACAGCACGAACGCAAGCCCATCGACACCTTCACCAACTACGGCGACCTGTCGCCGCCCTACGACCCGAGGCAATGATGACCAGCGAAGTCCTCGAGACCGGCCGGCTGCTCGACCAGCTGATCGAGCGCCTGCCCGTTCTGCGTGAGCAGGGCGTGACGCACGTCAGCGTCGATCCGGCGAGTGGTGCGGTGTCGCTGATCCTCGGCCCGAAGCCGCCGCCGCCGGACGACGCGCAGGCCGGCGAGCAGAAGCCGGCACGGCCCTACGACGACGGCAGTACGTACAGCCTGCCGCCGGGCACTCCGATGCCGCCGACCTTTCGAGAGCGCCTGCAGACCGCCCAGGCGGCCGGGCAAGAGGTGAAGTGAGATGGACGTCACCCAGTCGTGGTGGAAGGACAAGTCTGACGACCCGCTGACGCTCCTGACCAAGATCACGCAGGACATCGCCCAGCTGGAGAGTACCCAGCTCGACGGCTACGAGCGCTTCTACCGACTCGCGTTCCTCTACGACCCGTACGACTACCTCGGCAGGATCTACTTCCCCGCCGAGTACAACGTCGTCGTCACGGAGAACATCTGCGCCGCTGGCGTCGACACCGTGACGTCGATGGTCGCGAAGGCGAAGCACCGCGCCGTCTTCCTGACGGACGGTGCGGACTTCACCGCCAAGCGCCAGGCCGCGGACCGCGGCCGCTACGCGGAGGGACTCTGCAAGTCGGTGCGTCTCGACGAACGGCGCCCGCGCATCTTCAAGGACGCGGCCACCTTCGGTACTGGCCTCCTGCGTTTCGAGATCGACAAGGACGGCTGCATCACGCACGAGCGCTTCCTGCCCGTCGAGGTGCGCGTGAACGAGCAGGAGTGCATCAGCCAGGCGCCGCGGAACCTGCATCTCCTCAAGTATCGCGACCGCGAGGAGCTCATGGCCCGCTACGCGGACAAGGCGGATGCGATCGAGGAGCACGCGAAGGACGTGGGCTCCTTCTGGTTCGGCATCGGGCCAACCGACGCGACCGACCAGATCCTCGTCCGCGAGTCCTACCGCCTGCCCATCGGCACCAAGGGCAAGCCGGGATTCCGCCCGGGTCGAAAGGTCGTCTCGACCGACCGCCTGGTGCTGCTCGACGAGCCCTACGAGCTGCCCCGCTTCCCGATCGCAGTGCTGCGCTGGAACGAGCGCACGACGGGCTTCATGGGCATGGGCCTCATCGAGGGCCTGATGGGGCACCAGCGGACCATCAACAAGCAGAACGCGGCGATGGACACCCAGATCGACTTCCACGCCGCGCCCATCACGTACACCCAGGTCAACGAGCTGCCCTACGCCACGAAGATGACCTTCGTTCCGGGCGTGGGCCGGTTCGTGCCGTACCTGTCGACGAAGCCCGAGACCAGCATCCCCAAGATCATCGCGAACGAGGTCATGGCGCGGCAGGAGTACCTGAAGCGGTCCTACCTCGAGACGTCGGGCATCTCGACGATGCACTCGCACGGCGAGATGCCGCTCAAGCGCGCGGAGACGGGCGCGGCGGTCGCCGAGATGAACGACGTCACCAGCGAGCGCTTCTCGATCCAGGAGCAGGCCAGCGAGCGCTGGTACCTCGACTGCATCGAGGTGATGTTCATGCTGATCAAGGACAACTCCGACCGGAAGCTCCCCACGCCGGCGGTGGCCTTCTCCTTCGCGCACATCGCGAAGCGCATCAAGTGGAACGAGCTGGACCTCAAGGACGTCGTCTACCAGATCCAGGCGGCGCCGCAGTTCTCGCGCACGCTGAGCGGCCGCTACCAGCAGATCGCCGACTGGGTGAACCAGGGCGTGATCAGCCAGGACGAAGGGCGGCACCTCATCAATCACCCGGACCTCGACAGCGCGATGTCGCTGTTCGACGCGTACCGCGAGTTCATCGACAAGGTGAAGGAGCTGCTGCTCGACGGCGAGTACGTGGCGCCGGACCCGCGCGAGAACCTGGCGCTCGGTCTGAGCCTCCTCACGATGGCCTACTTCGAGGCCTTCAACGACAACACCCCTGAGGACCGCGTCGAGAACATCCGCACGCGGTGCGACCAGATGGCGTTCCTGCTCGCGAAGCAGGCGCCGCCGCCGATGCCCATGACCGGCGGGCCTGCGCCCGCCGGCGCGCCGCCCGAGCTGGCGCCGCCGATGGCCGCCTAACCAACTGAGCAAAATCCCCGCGCCCGGAAGGAAGATCAAATGCCGATCGAAGAGACCCCTGCGCCCGCGAACGAAGAGGCGACCTACCTCAAGGGGCTCGATGCCCTGTTGAAGGGCGACTCGCCTGAGCCCGAGCCCGAGCCCGAGCCCGAGCCGGCCGCCGACCCGAACGCCGAGCCGGCCGCCGCCGCGGTCGAGGAGCCCGCCGACGCCAAGGGAGAAGAGGACGCGGAGGACGGCGAGCCCGGGGACGAGAAGGACGAGGACGAGGACGAGGGCGAACCGAAGGTCGACAAGGAGGCGCTTCGCAAGCTCCAGAAGGAGAAGCGGGGCATCGAGCAGCACAAGACCGAAGTCCTGGAGCTCGAGCGCACGGTGAAGGAGCGCGAGGTGCGCGTCGAGAAGGGAGAGCGCGAGCTCAAGGACTTCTTCGGCGAGCTGAACGCCAGCCCGGTCGAAACGCTGCTGCGACACAGCCTCATCCCCGAGGCCGACCTGCAGTACTGGGCGAGGCAGTTCCACCTGCTCTCGCCTGAGGCGCTCAAGGACCCGCGGAGCAAGCCGGAGGCCGAGCGCCTGCGTCGCGAGCGTGATCGCGACCAAGCCGCGCGGCGCAACGAGGCCGCGGTCAAGAAGCTGGAGCGCGAACGCGACGAGGACAAGGTGGCGCAGGCCGAGGAGCGCCAGCTGAACGACTACGTGACGCGCCTCGACGCGTCGGTGTCTGCATACAAAGCGAAAACCCCACTGCTGGTGAAGGCGATGGCGAAGGACCCCGCGGCCACCAAAGCGGAGCTCTACACCGTTGCCTACGAGCTCGCGAAGGCCGGCAACGGCCAGTTCGCGGAGCCCGGCAAGGTCCTGTTGGCCTGGGAGAAGCAGCAGCGCGCTCGTCTCGAGCGCTTCGGCATCTCCCTGCCGGTGGCGACCGCAGCGCCTGCGACTCAGACCAACAAAGCGAAATCCAAAACCGCCGCGAAGTCACAAGGGCAGAGCAAGAAAGGCGGCGCCGCCGGCGCCGCCGCCGAGGACGAAGCCGTTCTCGAAGGAGAGGCCTACCTCGCCGAGCTGGCGAGACGCCTCAAGAGCAGCGGGTAGGGACCCGCGCGCTGCAGGAGTGACCAATGGGTGCTTCCGACGCAAGCAACATGAACTACGTCTTCAAGTCCAAGTGGCTGAAGTTGGTGGAGATGGCCTCGCGCCGTCACCCGTCCCTGACCAAGGTGCGCAAGGTCAAGGGACTCACCAAGACGACGATCAACACCGTCGAGTACGGCAACGACCAGGGCGCCGCGTGGGGCGACAACATGTCGGTCGCGCAGACGAACGGCGGCCAGCCCCAGGGCATGCAGTTCACCATCCCGGTGCGCAACGGCTACCGGGTCTGCAAGATCAAGCGCGTCGACCTCGAGCTGTCGAAGGACAAGGAAGGCGCCTACGACTCGCTCGTCACGCGGCACATCAAGAGCGCGACGAACGGCATCTGGGACGACCTCGGCTTCATGCTGTTCCGCGACGGCACGGGCGCGCGCGGCCGTCGCCTGGGCGCGCTGAGCAGCAACACCGTCACGCTCTACAACAAGGACGACGCCCGCAACTTCTTCAGGGGAATGACCGTCGTGGCGGGCGTGTCGACCTCGTCCCTCCAGGCTGGCTCGACCACCGTCACCAACGTCGATCCGGACGCCGGCCAGGTCACGCTCGCCAACGCGGCGGCGATCTCCGGCTTCGTGGCGGACATGTACCTCTTCCGCCAGGCCGAGACCGGCAACGTCTGCATGGACGGGTTCGAGACCATCAACCCGCTCACGGCGCCGTCGGCCGGCGAGTCGTTCCGCGGCTCCGGCAACGACCGCACGTTCTACACCTCGCTGCTCGCCGGCGCGCGTCTCTCGGCGACCGATGCGGCGGGCCTGTCCACTGAGGAGCGCGCGCTCACCGTCGCGACGCGCATCTTCAGCAACGGCGGCGACAGCGACCACCTCATCCTGAACCCGCTCAAGGCGCTCGAGGTCGTCGAGCGCCTGGGCGGCAAGACCGTCTACGACGGCACGGGAAAGAAGGCCGTCTTCGGCTTCACCGGCGTGGCCCTCAAGTCGCCCGCCGGCGAGCTCGAGGTCGTGGCCGACCCGGACTGCCCGGTCGACCGCGGTCGCGTCACGAAGCTGAGCGACTGGGTGATCGAGTACGCCGGCGCCGACCTGGTGCACGCGGCCTACGCCTCCGAGACCGGCGCGGGCAAGAACCAGTTCTTCGTCTGGAAGGACGCGGAGGACGCGGCGGAAGGTCGCTGGTCGGTCATCGCGAACCTCTACGCCGAGGAGCCCCGCAACCACGGCGTGTTCCCGCTCTAGTCGACCGCGTAGCGCAGGCGGGGGAGAGCTGGCCGCGCGCCAGCTCTCCCCCGTTCCTTTTTCGCTGCACTTCATCCACACAGCAGAGGACACCACCATGGCAAGTGCACACCCGGCGAAGGCCAATCGGCCTCACGTCGTCGACCACATCATGCGCCTGCAGGGCGGCAACGGCGCCGACCTCACGATCGAAGAGGGCTCGTTCATCAAGAGCGTGGCCCGCACCGGCGAGGGCGCGTACCGCATCACGTGGCAGCAGGACCCGGGGCAGTTCCTGGGCCCGAAAAGCGCCACCTTCTCTTCCGCGACCATGGCCGACACGAAGGGCCACACGGTCACGTTCGACACCTACGACGCCACGAACCTCCAGCTCGACTTCTCCGTCTGGGACTCCGCCTTCGCGGCGGACGACCTGCTGGTGAACGAGTACCTCACCCTCACGATCTCCTTCAGCGAGCACGGGTACTAGCGTGGCGCTCAAGGCGCTCGAGGGTCTCAAGGCGATGGCCATGAAGCCGTCCGCCATGGCTTCGCCGCCCGAGGACGAGCTCGGCGAGGAAGCGGCCGACCCGGCGCGCGAGCGGAAGCTCGAGCTCGCCGACGAGCTCATCGCCGCGCTGAAGACGGGCGACCGAGAGGCCGTCGCTGACGTGCTCGAGGCGTGCGGCGGCGGCTACGACGAGGAGTAGATCATGGCCCGTAGCATCCCCGTCCAGGAGATCGTCGACGAGGTCCAGGTCCTCATCGAGGATCCGCTTCACGCGGTCGCGCCCGAGACGGAGTACCTCCGCCGGGTGAACCGGCACTACGCCCGGCTCCATGCCTTCTACGTGGGCATGGAGCCGGACCGCTACCGCACCGAGGCCACGATCACGGTCTCGGTGGCGGACACGGCGAGCTACCCGCTGCCCGAGGACTGGCTGTCCACGATCGGCATCGACGCGGTCGTGGGCAACCAGCGCCCCGAGTTGGTGCGCCTGCACGAAGAGGAGCGCAACGACTACATCGGTCAGACCGGGCAGTCGAGGGCGTTCCGGCTCCTGGGCTCCAACGTGGTTCTCTACCCGACGCCGATCGTCGGCCAGGTCTACAGGCACATCTACCTGCCGACCGCCCCGGTGCTTCTCATCGGCGCTTCGGTCGACTGTCGCGTCGGCCACGAGGCCTGGCTCGAGTGGTGCGTCGCGCGCGACCTGCTGAAGGCGAAGCAGGAGTACGACGGCCGCTGGGACGACGACATCGCGAAGCTCGAGGTCGAGCTGAAGATGGAGGCGAACCTCCGGTACTTCACCGACGTGGTGACGCTGCAAGCGAAGCGGAACCGACGGCCGTGGCCGTACGGCTCGGGGGCAGACGACTTCGGCTTCTGGCGGCTGCCGTGAGCAGCAAGCGGGAGCCGGGCCGGATCCCCGTCGCGGACAAGGACACCCAGCGTGCGCTCGACGACCTGCGCGACGCCGTGCGCGCGCTGGCCCGCGATCCCTTCGTGAACGCCACGACCATCGAGGTCGAGCTGCCGAACGCGACGGTCGTGCGCGTGAACCACCGGCTCGGCCGCAAGTTTCAGAGCTTCGTGCTCAGCCCGCCCCAGGGCCCGAGCTCGAGCGGGCGCATCGAGGAGCACCAGGCCGACAACCCCGCCGAGCAGGTCTGGCTCGAGGCCAACGGCTACGGCGCGACGGTCACCGTCCGCATGACGATCTGGTAGAGGACATGGCGAAGAAACCCAGCTACAAGCCCGTGCAGTTCGAGCCGGCGAGGTACCCGCTCACCGGCGGCGTGGACACCAAGATCCACGGCTTCGTCCTGCCGGCGCCCAAGCTGCAGGCCTGCGAGAACGCCCACGTCGACCAGACCGGGTCCATCCAGCGCCGCTTCGGGCGTAGCGCGCTGGCCAACGACGTCCAGGGCGGCGGCACGGCGGCGAGCTGGGCCGCGCTCGCGACCTACAAGGGCAACCTGGTCGGCGTCACCGCAGGCGAGAACCAGAGCGGCGGCCACGCCTACGAGTACTCCGAGACCACGGACCGCTGGGTCGCCAAGGGCGGCGCCGAGTCGGTGCGGGTGCGCTCCACGAACGTGGCCAAGAGCGGCGCGGCCGCGGGCGCGTTCTGCGGCGACACCGCGAGCGCGAACGGCATCCGCGTGACCGCCTACGAGGAGTACGAGCCGGGCGTGGGCGCTGCCATCGACGGCGCGGTGCGCATCACGATCACGGATGCCGAGGGCGTCGTGCTGAAGCGCGCGCACACGCTTGCGTCGGTCCCCGGCGTGACCGCGTTCGGGCTCTTCGGCGTCAAGGTCGTCGCGCGCGGCAACCTGGTCTACGTCTTCTGGTACGACGAGGACCTGTTGAACGTCCGCGTCGCCATCGTCGACGCGACGAGCACGGCGACGCTCGGGACGATGGCGCCCACGCCGGTGACGGTGACCAGCGCCAACGTCGACACGACCTGGCCGTTCTTCGACGTCGCGCCGAACAGCTCGAGCGGCATCTTGATCTGCTGGAACGACACCACGGCGAACCGCTTCTCGTTCGGCTTCGTGGATGCGACCGGCGTGCTCGGCGGCACGTCGACGCACGCGACCACGGCCGGGACGCTGCAGAGCCTCGCGTGCGCGGTGGCACCCGGCAACGCCATGCACGGCATGGTCTACACGCTCGGCACGACGCCCACCGACCTCTACGCCATCCACCGGTCATGGAACGGCTCGGCGTGGACGTCGACCGCGACCAGCGCGGTGATCGACACGGCGCTCGCCGACCCGATCATCAACCTGGGCTGCCGCTACGAGTCGCTCACCTCGCTGCGCATCGTCTACACCGAGCCGACCGCGGGCGCGCCCAAGGTGCACCAGTCGAGCTACACGACGCTGAACGCCATCAGCGCGCGCATCGCCACGATCCGCCACAGCCGGCTTGCGTCGAAGCCGGTGCTGGGCGCGGACGGCCGGTTCTACTTCTGGGTGCTCGGGAACATCGACGCCGGCGCGGAAGCGCTGCCGCTCATCTTCCTCATCCGCGACGACAACGTCGTGATCGCCAAGGCCCTCGACACCGGCGCCGCGAACTTCATGACCGGGCAGACGGGCCTGCCGCAGATCGAGCGGGCGGGCAGCTCGCTCACGGTGGCGGTCGCCTACCTCGCGGGGCTCGTCAAGGCGACCGAGCAGACCTTCGCGGCTTCCATCGCGATCCGGCTGACCACCGTGGACTTCGCGCACAACGACAGCCACGCCAACATCGAGTGGGGCGAGGGCCTCTATATGGGCGGCGGGATGCTGCTCCAGTACGACGGCGACTCCTTTGTCGAGTCGGGCTTCCTGGTGCCGTTCCCGGGGGCCGACGCTCCGACGCCGTCGACCGTCGTCGGGACGCACCTCACGCTCCTGGCCGAGTACTCCTACCTGTTCGTCTACGAGTGGACGAACATCCGCGGGGAACGCGAGCAGGGCACGACCTACGGCCCGGTCGTGGTCGCGGCCCTGACCGGCACGGACAACAAGCTGGCCTTCGCCCTGCGAACGCTCGCGCACACCCTGAAGCAGGGCAGCCGCGGCGATGTCGTGATCGCGGCCTACCGGACGCTCGCGAACCCGAACGAGGACTCGCCGCACTTCCGCGTCGGCCAGGTCGCCAATAACCCCTCGGCCGACACCGTCGTCTTCGAGGACACGCTCGCCGACGCGGACGCGGCGGAGCTCGAGCAGTTCTACCAGGACGCGGGCGAGCTCGAGAACACGGCGCCCCCGTCCGGCCACATCCTCGCGAGCGGCAACGGCCGCGTGCTCATCGGCGGTTTCGCCGACGCGCCGAACGACGCGATGGCGTCGAAGCAGCGCACGCCAGGCCGAGCTCTCGAGTTCTCCGACTTCATGCCGCGCATCGTCTTCCCGGGCGAAGGCGGCGACCTCACGGCGCTCGCGTTCCTGAACGAGACCGTGATCGGCTTCAAGGCCGGCCGGCTCTACCGGGTGCGCGGGGACGGTCCGAACAACGTCGGCAGCGGCGAGTTCTTCCCCGCCGAGCTCATCAGCTCGGACACCGGCACCTCGAGCGCGCGCAGCGTGGTGGTCACGCCGATGGGCATCATGTTCGAGGGCGCCAAGGGCAAGATGCTGCTCGACCAGGCGCTGCAGCTCCACTACATCGGCGCGCCGCTCGAGAAGCTCCCGGACCCTGGCGTGTGCACCGGCGCCACGCTCATCCCGGAGCTGCAGCAGGTGCGCTTCTCGTACGCGGCCACCACGCACGTCTTCGACTACTACCACCGCCAGTGGTACGTCTTCACGCACCACTCGGACGGGCCCACCGTGCTGTGGAACGGCGTGCTCACCGCGCTCGAGGGCGACCTCGCGGTGTTCGACGACGCGGCGTCGTGGACCGACGCCGGCGACGCCTACTCGGTCACGCTCACGCTTGGCTGGGTCGCGTCGTCGGCGACCCTCCACGGCGACATGCGCGTGAAGTCGATCGCTCTCCGCGGCGAGTCGCTGGCCGCGCACTACCTCTCCGTGATCGTCTCGTACGACGGCGCGGCGACGCCGAGCCAGACCATCGACTCGACGATCGTGGCGCCCGGGATCCTCGAGTCGCAGTGGCGCCTGGTGACGAACATCTTCCAGATGGTCGAGGTCACCATCCGCGACGCGGTGCTCGACGTCTACGGCGCCGACGTCGTGCAGAACACCGCCGGCGCCCGCCTGCAGGAGCTCGTCTTCGAGCTCGGCCCGCGCAGCACCAGCCTGGGAAGGAAGGGGTAACCGATGGGCTTCTGGAGTGACGCGTGGGACGCCACCAAGCGCGGCGTGAAGACGGTCCTCGATCCGATGGACCTGACCGGCATCGGGCCGCAGCCGTACGGCGGCCTCGACGAGAACGGCGAGGCCGCGACCTCCAAGGTCCCGGATCCCGACAAGGCGAACTTCGAGTTGCCCGGCGCGAAGGACCGCGCGGATCGCCTGCTCGCCCTCGCCGACCAGTACGGCGGGCGCACGGCGCCGCAGGCCCAGGGCGCGCAGGCCAACGACTCATCGTTCCGCGGTGATCAGGAGTCGCTCATCAACCGCCTGCGGATGCAGATGGACGGCGGCGACTCGCTGGCCCAGATGCAGCTGCGGCGCGCGACGGACGGGAACATCGCGCAGCAGCGGTCGCTCGCGGCGAGCGCGAACCCGCAGAACGCCGCGATGATGGCGCGCCTCGCCTCACAGAACATCGGGCGCATGAACCAGGGCGCCGGCCAGCGCGCGGCCGAGCTCGGCATCCAGGAGCGGAACGCCGCGGCCAACGCGCTCGGCGCGGTCGCTGGCCAGGGCCGCGCCCAGGACCTCGGCCTGAACCAGTTCAACGCCGGCCAGCGCCAGCAGAACAGCCAGTTCAACGTCGGCGCGAACCTGCAGCAGACGGGCCTCAACGACCAGGCGGCGTCGAACGCGCGCCAGCAGGAGCTCGCGAACGCCCAGCTGCAGCAGACCGGCAGCATGGGCTACGAGCAGAACAACACCAGCCGGTACGGCATCGACAAGGGCGTCGCCCCCGAGCCGTCGAAGCTCGACCAGATCGGCAGCATGGTGGCGGCGGCGGCGCCGTTCATGGCGTCGGATGAGCGGGCGAAGACGAGCGCGGGCGCGCCGCCGGACGGCGACCTCGACAGCCTGATCGGCCGGCTGAAGACGGAGGCCTTCGCGTACAAGGAGCCCGAGCGCCACGGCGCCGGCCCGCGCCTGGGCGTCATGGCGCAGGACGTCGAGCGTGGCGGCCGGCTCGGCCGCGAGCTCGTGTCCGAGCAGCAGGGCACCAAGGTCATTGACGTGCCCAAGGCGGTCGGGACGTCGCTGGGGCTCATCGGGCGCCTGGGCGAGCGCCTGGCCGCGCTCGAGGCGGCCTCCGCGCCGCGCGCGCGGAAGGTCGCGTAGGCCGTGGCGGTCCCGCAGATCCCGAGCATCCCGGTCGCCGCCGGCGCGCCGCCCGAGCTGGCCGGGGCCGTGCCTCCGCCACCGGTGCCGCTCTACCCGGCGCAGTTCGACGCCATGGGCAACCCGATCTCGCCCGGCGAGCTCATGGGCGAGCCCGCGCTCGATCCGTACGCCGAGCCGCTGCCCTGGCCGCCGGACACCTTCTTCCCGGACGGCCAGGCGACCGCCGGCGGGCCGCCTGCCGTCGACGCGTCGCTGGGCGGCGCCGAGCAGCCGCAGGCGCCCGTGCGCGAGCCGGACGCGCCGCCTGGCGTGGGCAAGATGGGCCCGCCCCAGACCGCGCTCGAGCCGGACGCGGTTAGCGGCGCCGGCGCGCCGGTCGCCACGAGCAAGTCGACCCTGCCGCCGGCTGCGCCGATCGATCCGTACGCGCCGGCGCAGCCGCGCGAGGGCGACCCCTACCTGAACTCGCTCGAGGACTCGGCCGAGATCCGCAGCCGTGCCGAGCTGCAGAAGGCGGAGGCGGAGAAGGCCAAGAACGAGTACCTCGAGCAGGAGGGCGCGCGCATCGCGCAGGAGCAGGCCGCGCGCCAGGCGAAGGCGGACGCGGCCTACCAGCAGGTCTACGACGAGGCGAAGAAGTCGCGCGCGGCGCTCGACAAGGAGGCCCAGGAGATCGCGAACACCAAGCTCGACGACCAGCGCGTCTGGAAGGACGCAGGCATGCCGGTGAAGATCGGCCTGGCCGTCGCCGCGATGATGGTGGGCCGCACGTCGCGCACGATCCAGACCGGGCGGAACCCCGTGACGGACGCGGTGACGGCCATCGTCGACCGCGACCTCAAGCTGCAGGCGGCCGACCTCGAGAACCGGCGCGCCGGCATCGCCACGCGCCGCGGGCTGCTCGCCGACGACATGGCCGCCGGGCGCGACATGCTCGACGTCCAGTACAAGGCCATGAACGCGGCCTACGACATCGCCGGGAACGCGATGAAGGCGCGCGCGCTGAAGTTCAACAACCCGGTCATCGACGCGCAGACGGCCACGGCCCTGGCGGACATCCACGACGCCAAGGTCCAGATGGGCATGAAGTACGAGCAGGACAAGCAGCAGCAGATCTACGAGCGGTGGAAGGAGGAGCAGCAGCTCCGGCTGCAGCGGCAGGGCATGTCGCTCAACGAGCGCCAGTTCGCCTACAGCAAGGAGAAGGACCGTCTCGAGCGTGAGGCGGCGGGCCAGCCGAAGCCGCTCTCCGTGCGCGAGGCGGTCTCCCTCTCGAAGGAGGAGCGCGAGGCTGAGCAGGACCGCGCCGGCCGCAAGGTGCACCTGGCCAAGAAGAAGGACGGCAAGGAGGTCTACGGGCCGACCCCGACGGTCACGGCCGAGGTGAACTCGGCCATGGACACGGCAACCACGACGACCCAGAAGCTCGAGCGCCTCGAGCAGATCTACACGAAGAACGGGTGGAGCCCGCTCGGCGCGTGGGGCACGGACGGCGAGGACGCGAAGGAGGCTGCTCAGATCTTCGAGGAGCTGCTCACCGACTTCTCGCTGATGAAGGAGCAGGGCGTCATCCGGGACGGTGAGTACAAGCGCTACGAGAAGATGTTCGGGTCGCCGACTGGCTTCCTCGATCCGCGCCCGAACCTCAAGGCGGCGAAGCGGGGCGTCGTGCAGGGCATGAACAACAAGCTGCAGGCGCGCATCGGGCCCGACGTCGCCTACTGGTCGCCGGCCACCACGGCCGAGAATAAGGACTACTTCAACAACAACGCCGACCCGAAGTTCCAGCCGGCGCCGGCGGGGCTGCCCGCAGCGGACGGCAAGCCTGCAGGCGCGACGGAACCCGCGTCCCCGGCCGAGGAGCGGCTCATCCGCGAGGGCAAGTTCACGCCGAGCGCGCCGGCGAGCGCGGGCTCCGCCGACGACCTGGTGCGCGTGAAGTCGGCGCGCGGCGAGCGCCTGGTTCCACGCACCGACATCACGCCGGGCCGCTACCGCTACATGCCCGACGGCAGCCTGTACGACGACTTCGACGAAGGCGACGACGAGAACGGACGCTAGCCCATGGACTACCTGGACGAGATCCCGAAGCCTGCACCGCCGGCCGAAGGGGATACGTGGGTCGACCAGGCGCTCGGCGGCGAGAACCCCGACGACCTGATCGCGGTCCGCTCGCCGAGCGGCGTCGGCGGCACGGTCAAGCGCAAGGACCTGCAGGAGGCCATGGGCGATGGCTTCCGCCTCGAGCACCCCGAGGAGACCCACGAGCGCGGTCTCGAGAAGGCCTACGGCGACGCGCCCGTCGCGACGTTCATCGAGGCGGGCCTCTCGACCGTTTCCATGGGCGCCACCGACCTCATCGGAGGCGAGCGGCTCCGCGAGCACCGCAAGCGCAACCAGACGGCCGGCTTCCTGGGCTCGGTCGCTGGCGCCTTCGTTCCGGTCGGTGGCGGAGCGCTCGCTGCCGGCGCGGGCAAGCTGTTCGGCGCGACGCGCGCGGGCGCTGGGCTGGCCGGCCGCGTGGCCGGCGCGGGCTTGCGCGGCGGTGTCGAGGGCGGCGTCTTCGGTCTCCAGGCTGGGGTCAGCGAGATCGGCCTGTCCGAGAAGCCGGTGGACTGGGAGAGCGGCGCCGCGACGATCGGCTCGCACGTGCTTGGCGGCGCCGCGATCGGCGGCGGCATCGGCGTGGGCGGCAAGCTGCTCGAGGAGGGCGCGGCCGCGGCGAGCCGCTACGCCAACCGGAAGGTCGCCGAGTACACCACCGCGCCGGCGGCGGCCGAGGCGAAGGCGGCGGTGCGGGGCGACTTCCCCGAGATCGCGGGCATGGACCGGAAGGCCGCGCGCGAGGCGATCGTCGGCGAGCGCGAAGCGGTGCGCGCGGGGCGCGCCGCCGAGATCGAGGGCCAGACCGCGGCGCGCAAGCTCGAGCTCGGACGGATCGAGGCGGCGAAGGACGCCGCCGCGGCGACGCTCTACACGGAGGCCAAGGCCTACAAGGACCTCGTCCGCCAGCAGTTCGTCGCGACCTCGGACGGCGAGCTCGCGATGCAGCTCAAGGGCGCGCGCAACCAGATCATGCGCTCGCTCGATAACCCCAAGTCGTTCGTCCGCTACCGCGGCCCGAACGCGCTCGTCGACGGCCTGGAGAAGCAGGAGGCCGCGCTCACCAAGTCGCTGGCGAACGCCGACGAGGCCATCGCCGGCGCGGGCGCCGAGCGGCAGGCGCTGCTCGAGGGCCTGCCGAAGTCGAGCTACGAGAAGCCGGTCTACTTGACCCCCGAGCAGTCGAAGCTCTACGCCGACCACGCCGGCGTGACGCTGCCCAAGGGCAAGCCGGCGATCACGGTCACCGGTGACGAGCTCGACGGCTTCCGCACCGCCATCGAGCGCGGCGACGTGAACCCGCCGGGGCTGCAGCGCGTGATGGACGCCGAGCACCTGCTCGAGCAGAACCAGGCGCTGCAGGGGAAGATCAAGGAGCTGCGCGCGCCGGCGATGAGCGACGAGCTGGCCGAGATCGACCGGCGGCTGGAGAGCGCGCGCTCGGGCCTGGGGAAGACGCCGAAGCTCGAGGCGCTCGAGGCGCACCTCTCCGACCTGGTCGACGAGACGGTCGCGAAGAAGATGGCGCGCGGCGCCGGCGCGCTCGCCGGCGGCAAGCTCGGCTTCATGGTCGGCGGCCCGATGGGCGCGGCCGCCGGCGGCATGGTCGGCCAGGAGGTCGGCGGCCGGATCTTCGACCGGCTGGTGCGCAAGATCCAAATCGGCAACGCCACGCGCGCCCAGTCGATCAAGGCGAGCGTGGGGCAGCTCTTCGCGAAGGGCAGTGACAAGGCGGCGCGCGCGGTCAAGCGGGTAGCGCCGCTGGCGACGAAGATCCTGCCCGGCATCTCCTACGCCCAGCAGGCCTACGTCGACGGCATGCTGGGCGCGGCGAACGAGCAGCGCTCGAAGCGAGCCGCGGTGAACGACTTCCGCGCGCGCGCCCGCGAGCTGAACGCGCTCACCGAGCGCACCGCGGAGGGCGGCTACTCGGTGCGCATGCCGGCGCGCGAGCTCCTGCACGGACGGCTGCAGGCGCTCTGGGCGGTGAACGAGAACTTCGCCAACGGCGTCGAGATGACCCACAACCGGCGGGTCGAGTTCCTCGCGTCGAAGCTCCCGCGGAACCCGGCGCCGCCGCACCTGCAGGCCGGGCCCGACACTTGGGAGCCGAGCCACGCCGAGCTCGCGAAGTTCGCCCGGTACATGGACGCGGCCGAGCACCCCGAGAACGTGCTGCAGCGGCTCAGCACCGCGACCATGACGCCGGAGGACGCGGAGGCGCTGCGCACGGTCTACCCGTCCATCTACGAGGACGTGCGCGGCCAGGTGCTCGAGCACGTCGCCGAGCTGCGCGAGCGGCTGCCGTACGAGAAGCGGCTCTCGCTCAGCATCTACCTCGACGTCCCGGTCGACCCGGCCGTCACGACCGAGGCCATCACGGTCTACCAGGGGCTCTACGCGCAGCAGCAGCCGGGCCCGGGGCAGGGCGGGCAGGGCGCGCCCGGGCCCGCACGCAAGGCATTCAAGTCGTCCGAGGAACCGACGCGCGCACAGCGCCAAGCAGAGGGATAGACCATGCGACCTTGTCTGAAGCTCCTCGACGGCGCGACGGCGACGAACGGCAAGCCGTCGAACACCGCCGCCACCGGTTCGATCACCGCGGCCGCCGGCGCCGGGATCGTGAACCTCACCTACTTCATCCTGGACGACGGCATCAACCCCGCCATCCAGTTCGTCTTCGACACCGGCGCCACCACGGTGGAGTCGGCGACGAAGAAGAAGATCGCCTACACCACGGGCGACAGCGCGGCCACGGTCAAGACGGCGATCCGCAACGCCATCGACGGCGTGACCACCGGGCTGCGCATCACCACGACGGACCCAGGCGGCGTCGGCATCACGCTGACGAACGACTTAGGCGGCGCGCACGGCAACACCACGCTCGTGAACACCACGAGCCTGACCATGACGGGCATGACCGGTGGCATCCAGGTCGGCTTCCCGCTGAACGGCTCGGTGCCGGGCACGGCCTACAAGTGGCACCTGCACGACGCCGGCGGCTTCATGCTGCAGTCCGTCGCGGGCAGCGGCACGATGGACGTGACGATCCGCATCTGGGTCTACAGCGAGCTCACGCACAAGTGGAGCCCGCTCGGCATCAACGTGACCATCACCCTTCGTGGCGTGCTGAACGACGGCACGACCATCACGGAGGACGGCGCCGACAACCTGACGCACACCGAGCCGGTCCAGTTCCTCTCGCTGTGGGACTGGATCTACGGCGAGATCGTGGCCATCAACGGCACGTCGACGGCCGTGGACCTGTTCCTGAACAGCTGCGCGCGCCAGGCGGCGGTGTAGCGTGGGTCTCTACGGGCAGACCGACTACCTGCCGCACCGGCCGTCCGCTGTAGGTGGCGGCGTCGCGCTCGCCGATTCGCCGACGTGGACGGGCACGCACACCTGGGAGCGGAGCGACGCGGCCCGGAACACGGTGCTGCGCCACACGCTGCGCCGGCTCACGACGGACGGCTCGCA
>Ga0307517_10004690_pt1 | contig 20935 bp, 12 predicted proteins | sample 23_EM_MG_FD_194515 | JGI IMG/M metagenome (GOLD analysis project Ga0307517, IMG submission 194515) | Populus trichocarpa ectomycorrhiza microbial communities from riparian zone in the Pacific Northwest, United States - 23_EM | ecosystem: Host-associated > Plants > Roots > Unclassified | place...
ATCCCGTGGTATTGGATTTTTTCAAAAGCGCGGGCTTGAACTTCTATCTCGATGAGGGATATGGATCGATCTATACGGCCATGGGAAAATATGATTCCGCTTATTATTTCTTCCGGAAGGCCGAACCCCTGATCGAAGAGAAGGCCAACCCCTTCACCAAATATGATTTTTATCGTCAGTTCGGAGAATTCTATGAAGCCAAAGGCGATCCTGCCAATGCCATCGCCTATTTTCTTAAAGCCAAAAAGATCGGCGAGACGGTGAAGGATATGGGCTTGCTGGAAAACTGCGCGAAGAACCTGGATACGTTGTACGACCGGACAGGGGATTACCGCATGGCCTATTTATACAACACGCAGTATAATACCTATAAGGACAGTATCAAGAGCCTGGCGAAAGAGACCGACATGCTGAAACTGGAAGTGGATAATGATAACAGGCGCAGGGAGAGGCTGGCGAAAGAGGAAGAAGAGGCGACGCAACGAAGGCATAATATCCAGTACATGGGCCTGACGGCAGGATTGGCGGGACTCTTCGTCGCCCTGGTCATGCTGGGCTTCTTCGTGGTCTCCCCCCGCACGATACGCGCCCTCGGCTTCTTCTCTTTTATCTTCCTCTTCGAATTCATCATCCTGCTGGCGGACCACCAGATCCATGAATGGACGCACGGGGAACCCTGGAAGGTGCTCTTTATCAAGATCTTCCTGGCTGCCATCCTGCTGCCCCTGCATCACTGGCTGGAGCATAAGGTGATCCACTATCTCACTTCCCGCCGGAAATTGTCCACCCAGGGTATGTCTTTCCTGGGGAAGGTCTTTAAGAAACGACCCTCGCTGCCGCCCGAAGCATCCTGAATAGGGGCGACGGCGGCCCTGGCAGGGTGGAATGCGAAATTAAGTGCGGTAAAACGGCAGGTAGACGAAATTTTATTCTCCTATGTAATTTTTTACTGTATTTTATTCTTTTTTAGTAATTTTGTGGAAAGCTAAGAAAGAATGGAATTCGTACTGGATAACATCGATCTGCGTATCCTCCAGCTGATGCAGGAGAATGCCCGTATTTCCAATGTGGACCTGGCCAAGAAGCTGGACATGGCGCCTTCCGCGGTATTGGAGCGGGTGAAAAAGCTTGAACAGAAAAATGTGATCCAGCACCATACCACCGTCATCAATCCCGTGGCCCTGGGCCAGAAGCTCCTGGCCTTTATTTTCGTACGAACGGCCGACGGTATGGGCTGCAGCGTGACGGGACCTCTCCTGGCCAAGATCCCCGAGGTGCAGGAAGTCCATAATATCGCGGGAGATGATTGTTATCTCGTGAAGGTAAGGGTGGCGGATTCGGCTTCGCTGATCGACCTCATGCGGACAAAATTCGCCAAGATCCCCAATATACTCTCTACCAAGACGACCATTGTCCTGGAAACCGTGAAAGAAGAACAGAAATTATTGGTACCGGTCGCTAAAAAATGAGTTTATGCCAGCACCCGCTAACAAACCTGCTTCGACCCTGATGGTAGTCATCGCTTTCGCGATCGTCTATATCGTCTGGGGGTCGACCTATTTTTTTATCCGGCTTTCCGTGGAGCATGTCCCTCCCTTCCTGGTGGGCGCTATCCGGTTCGTCGCCGCAGGCGTTATCATGCTGTTGTGGTGCCTGGCGCGGGGTGAGAAGCTCTTTATTTGGAAGAACATGCGTCCTGCCCTCATCAGCGGCGTTATTCTGCTGTTCTTCGGCAATGGCTCGCTGATCTGGTGCGAACAATATCTGGCCAGCTCCCTGGCGGCGATCCTGCTGGCGGCAGGCCCGATATGGTTCGTATTGCTGGACCGGCGTAACTGGAACGTAAATTTAAAGAGCAGAGAAACGATCATCGGCCTGCTGGTAGGGTTTGCCGGCGTCCTCTTATTATTCGGCGAGAAATTGCAGCAAAGTCTTTCCGCCGCGCCAGCCGCGGGCAGTAACTGGCAGGTGATCGCGATGTTCGTGCTGATCCTGGGATCCATCTCCTGGGCTGCCGGCTCGCTGTATTCAAAATATAATTCATCGGGCAATTCCAATTCCGTGAATGCGGGATGGCAGATGCTGGCGGCGGGCATAGCATTTATCCCCGCGAGCCTGATCAGCGGTGAAGCGTCCACCTTCCACTGGCAGCAGGTCACCACGACTTCCTGGCTTTCCCTGCTCTACCTGGTCACGATGGGTTCGCTGGCGGGATATAGCGCCTTCGTATGGCTGCTGCAAGTGCGGTCGGCCACGCAGGTTAGCACCCACGCGTATGTGAATCCCGTAGTAGCCGTGCTGCTGGGCGTCCTGTTCATCAACGAAAAAATGACTTCCAGCCAGCTGCTGGGCCTGGCAATCATCCTGGTCAGCGTCCTTTTGATCAACCTGGCGAAATATCGCAAATCCGTGGCTTCTTCCGCTAATGCCGCAGCAGCAGGGGCTGCCGGCAATGCCACCGATGTTCCCGGCGGAAAGCCGGGCGCCTCCGAAGAGGAGATACGGGGGGCGGCCAAGCTGCCAAAGGTGTTTGAGCATTAGATTTTATTCGGTAATTTTATAGATGAACTACAACGGCATCCTGGAGCAGGCGCAGCAGTATACCCGGAATTTCTTCGACACACATAACAATGATAAGCTCATTTACCACGACCGTATCCATACGGAAAAGGTCGTGGAGGCGGCTGCCGCCATCGGGCAGCACTACCAGCTGGATGACAGGGATTTTTTCGTCGTGAACGTGGCCGCCTGGTTCCATGATATCGGTTATTACCGGGGTGGCGCCCTCAGGCATGAGGAAAAGGGCGCCGACATGGCAGAATCCTTCCTGGCGGGATTGGGCATAGATGCCGCAACGGTCACGGCCATCAAGAAATGCATCCTGGCCACCCGCATCCCGCAGTCCCCCTCCAATCTCCTGGAGGATATCGTTTGCGACGCCGATCTTTTTCATTTGGGCACGGACGAATTCACGGAGCGCAACAAGCTGCTGCGGAAAGAAATGGAAGCCGTGAGCGGTAAAAAGACCGGCAAGGATGAATGGCGCGCGGGTACGATACGGTTCCTGGAGGCGCATCAATACCACACCGATTATTGCCGGCTCCTGCTGAACGAAAAGAAACAGGAGAACCTCGCGCGGCTGAAAGCCAGGGAACCCGACACCATCTCCGCCCTCCTGCATAAGCATGTAAAAGCGGCGGAAGAGGGGGGCGATAAGGACGCCCCGGAGGAAAAGAAGAAGAAGAAACAGGACCCGGGCAGGGGGATCGATACGGTCTTCCGGATCACTTCGAACAATAACCAGAAGCTGAGCAGCCAGGCCGATAGCAAGGCGCATATCCTGATCCAGGTTAACGCCATCATCATTTCCGTCCTGCTAAGCCTCCTGCTGCGCAAGCTGGAAGATCATGTGAACCTGACCATCCCTTTTGCTATCCTGCTGACTGTCAATCTTATCACCATTATTTTCTCGATCCTGGCCACCCGCCCCCATATACCCCAGGGGACCTTTACCCGGGAGGACCTGGATAACAAGACGGTGAACCTGCTCTTCTTCGGTAATTTTTATAAGATGACCCTGGAGGAATACGCAGGCGGCATGCTGCAGATGATGGACGACCGGGATTTCCTCTATGGCAGCCTGATCCGGGACGTCTATTTCCAGGGGATCGCACTGGGTAAGAAATACCGCTGGTTGCGCCTGTCTTACAACGTATTCATGTATGGCCTGATCATTTCTGTGGTCGCCTTTATGATCGTGGCGATCGCTACCCCGCCCGGTAAATGAACATAAGCGGGTGATGGCTTGTTATTTATATACCTGATAATATATGCAAAATACCTTATTCAATATAGCGGAAGAACTGGATGGCGCGGAGCTGATCGATGCGCATCTGACCTTCCGGCCTTTCATCCGGTTCCTCAAGGAAAGGCTGTTGCAGGAAAAGACGATGAAGGTCAACTTCCTGGAGTACGTCATCAACGTTTTCGAACAACGCCTTCAGGGCAAGGAATGCCTGCTGCCGGAGGAAATGGCGCAGTACGAGGACCTGCTGGAATTGATGTACGCGGCGCTTTTCCCCGCCGCAGAGGATGAGGCCCGGAACCTTTGGGCATTGAGCCTGCCGATGAAACCCAATATCTTCTACGGGACGGACGCTTTCTACGAGCTGCTGAGGAATAAAGAGACAGGTAAGATCCGGTCCCGCATGATCGACGCCGAGCACAAGGTCCGTAAAAAGCTGAACACCGATTTTGTGTACGCGGTCGTCCTTCAAAAATGTTATCACTATACGCTCTCTTCTTCCAGTGAAAAGAATTTCGTCAATTCTTTCGAGGACCCGGTCACGGGCCTTTCGAAGTTCTACCGGATGAATGTGGATAGCCGGTTCATGGATATCTTTCCCAAGCAGGCCCTGCCGGCGCTGGACCTTGCCGTGATTAAATCCCACGCCCGGTTCTCGGACACCCGGGACTACCTGCTGGAACATCTTCCCCTGACCCTCTTCCGCTTCGAAGGGCTTTCCGTCATGACGATCACGGATATCACGGCGGATTATGTGATAGAGAATATCAAGAATATCGTCCTCGACCGGTCTGCCTGCGGCAGGAATTCTTACCAGGATGATCTGATCCGGTCGCTGAAGGCCCTGGTCGGCAATGCCTCCGTGGATTTCGGCCTGATCCCTGCTTACCGCATCAATGGCCGCCCTGCCTTTTCGGATGATGTATGTATGTACAGTATCCTGGGAAGCACGGCCAAAGAGAACGGCGAAGAGGAAGAAGCCTATATGTCCATGGCGGAGGCCTATTTCCGGGATCCCCAGTTACTGTTCTTCGAGACGATCACCCGGCAGGAAGAAAAGCAGTATTTCTTCCTGAAAGTATTGAAGCAGGCCGGTGTAAAAGCTTATGGGCTGCTGCCCGTCTATTATAACAATAAGGTGGCGGGTATGCTGGAAGTGTATTCGAAAGAAGAAGGGATGCTGGATCATGAGATCGTCCGTAAGCTGGATGTCGCCTTTCCCCTCCTTGCGCAACTGCTGCAGCGGAGCATCGATGAATTCGAAGAAAGGATCAAGCTCATCATTAAAGAGAATTTTACTTCCCTTCAGCCTTCCGTGGAATGGAAATTCAACGAAGTGGCCTGGCATTTTCTCCGGGACCATCACTGGAAGGAAGACCATGCAGGCATCGAGACGATCTATTTCAAAGAGGTCTATCCCCTGTACGGGGCCATCGATATCCGCAATTCCACCCTGGAAAGGAACCTGGCCCTTCGCAGGGACCTGCAGACGCAATTCGATATTTTGGAAAAGACCCTGGCCCAGCTGGGAAAGCGGGTGAACCTCGGCCTCGTGGACGAACTGATCTATAAATGCCGCAAGTGGCTGAACACGCCGCCGGACGAACTGACGACGGCCGGTGAAATGGACCTGAACGATTTCCTGAAGAACGATATCGAGCTCTTCCTTCGTCATTTCAAGGCAAGCAGGCCCGAGACGAGCGCCATTATCGATCCTTACTTCGAAGCGATCGACGAGGCGAAGGGCGCCGCTTTTCAGCACCGGCGTGAACTGGAGAAGTCCATACAGATGATCAACAAGAGCATCAACCGCCACCTGGAAGCAGCCAACAACGAATTACAACAGTCCTATCCGGCTTATTTCGAAAAGTTCAGGACAGATGGCGTCGAATACGATATCTATATCGGCCAGGCCTTTGCGCCCGACTCGCCCTTCGATCTCCTCTACCTGAAGAACCTTCGTCTGTGGCAGCTAAAGTCGATGGCTATTATCGCCAATCTCACGCATTCCCTTTTGCCTCAGATACCAGGCCGGTTGCAGACGACGCAGCTTATTTTCGTGCATTCGGGCGCCATCGATATCAGTTTCCGCAAGGACGAAAGAAGATTCGATGTGGAAGGCGGCTACAATATCCGTTACCAGGTTGTAAAAAAGAGGATCGATAAGGTCCATATCAAGGACAGCAATGAAAGGCTGACGCAGCCGGGAATGATCGCCATCGTCTATTTCAACGAAAAAGAGGCCGAGGAATATATCGGGTATATCCGTTACCTGCAGGAAAAAAATATCCTCACCACCGGCATCGAGCACCTGGAGCTCGAAGAGCTGCAGGGCGTGAACGGGTTGAAAGCGATCCGGGTAGGGGTGAGGCTGGACCAGGAGGAAACCGCCGGCTACGGACAAAAGGCCGCCACGGCGGCAAAGAAGGATGCGGGCAGCGGTCAGCCGGGAGTGCAGGAGATCCGGGGATTGAAGGATGCAGCCAATGCATTGGAGGAGATCCGGGAGGAGGAAGCAGCCAGGGCAGCGGGACACTGAAAACAATAGATATATGGCCAGGCATCATGGAGGCACGATCGTTAGTGTTTTCTGCTTTTTTATCTTTTCCGGCTTCGGCAGATGCAGGGAAAGACCCGCATTCCAGGGCGATTCACCGCCGGGATATAACCTCAATAAACCCACGCAAAAATTCTTACTGGGCGATGCCCTGCACGAGATCTCGGGCCTTGCCCTCCTGAATGGCAACAGCGATACCCTCTACGCCATCGAAGACGAGAACGGCCGGCTCTTCTATTTCCATCCCGGCGACGGCAAATACCCTTCCGTGAAGTTTGGCAAAAAAGGCGATTTCGAAGACCTGTCCATTCTTCCCGGTAACGAAATGGCCGTTCTGCGAAGCGATGGATCGCTCTATACCTTCCCCCTTAGCCTACCGAAGGACGGATCGTCGCCGGCCGGCGGCGTCCTGAAAGACCAGGTCCGGGAATATGAACAGATCCTGCCCGCTGGCGAATACGAAGGATTGGCGACCGACGAGGACGGCAGCCTGATCGCCTTGTGCAAGAACTGCCCCGCGGACGACCAGCGGGATGATGTCTCCGCCTATACCCTACGGAAGGATGCGAACGGCCAGCTGGCCGTCACGAACCATTTTATGATCACGGTGTCGAAGGAGGCTGCGGGAAGATCGTCTAAACGGAAAGCAAAATTCCACCCGTCCTGTCTTGCCCGGCATCCTCTTACGCATGAATGGTATATTATTTCTTCCGTCAACAAGATCCTGCTGGTGCTGGACGGACAATGGAAGGTGAAGGAGACCTACCGGCTAGACCCCACCCTGTTCAAACAACCGGAGGGACTGGCCTTCGATAAGAAAGGCAATCTCTATATTTCCAATGAGGGAGGAGAGGGGACCGCCAACCTGCTGCTATTTTCGTATAGACAACCTAACTGATATGAGATCATTTTTACCAACGGCCGCCCTGCTGGCCATTTTTGTCCTTTCCCGCGGGGGCCTCGCCAGAGCCCAGTCCCCGAACGACCGGGTCGTACAGCGGATCTTCCTGGTGGGAGATGCCGGCGAACTAAAGGATGGCAAACACCCCGTCTGCGACTGGCTCAAACAGCATGTGGACTGGAACGACACCAGCAATGTGCTCCTCTACCTGGGGGATAATATCTACCCGCTGGGCATGCCGCCGGAAGGCAGCAAGGATTTCGAGCTCTCCCGTAAAATAATCGATTATCAACTGTCCGTCGTGCAGGGCAAACAGGCGAAGGCCTTCTTCGTTCCGGGCAATCACGACTGGAAAAGAGGCCGCCCGGGCGGATTGGATCAGCTGAACAATCAATCTTCCTATATCGACTCCCTGGCCCTGCCCAATGTACAGTTCCTTCCCCATAACGGCTGTCCGGGACCGGTAGAGGTCAGCGTGGGGGAAAAAGTGGTGCTGGTATTCATGGACAGCCAGTGGTGGCTGCAGCAGGAAGGCCGCCCCGGTCCCGAATCAGGCTGTGACTGCAAGAACGAAGAGGAGATCGTCAACGGGCTGAAGGATATCATCAGCTCTTACCCGGATAAGCTGATCGTAGTGGCGATGCACCACGCTTTTTATACGCATGGCGAGCACGGGGGTTATTATAAGCTCCGGCAGCATATCTTCCCCCTGACGGAACTGCATAAAGGACTGTATATCCCCTTGCCTGTCCTGGGCTCGATCTATCCCATCGCCCGGGGTGTATTCGGAAATATTCAGGATACCCGCAACCCTACCTATAAGGATATGATCGACCGGATAGAAGGGGCTATGAAGGGGCACCGGAATGTCGTGCATGTGTCGGGACATGAACATACCCTGCAATTGCTGGAGCATGACAGCACTTTCTTCGTGGTTAGCGGCGCAGGCTCCAAGACCACGCAGGTGAAGATGGGCAGGTATTCCCTTTTCGCCCGCCAGGAAGTGGGGTTCGCCGTGATCGAAGTGACGGAGAGCGGGCATTCCGCCGTAAAGTTCTACACGCCTGCCGCTGCCGGTCTGGAACAATCTATCTATACCGCCGCCCTGCCACCGCTGGAGCCTGCTGGAAAAGATGTGGCCGCCGCCGTGAAGTCTTTCCCCGATTCGGTGACGGTGACGCCCGCGCCCTATTTTGCGGCCGGCGGGCTGAAGAAATTTATCCTGGGCGCTAACTACCGGAAGGAATGGACCGCGCCCGTCCGGGTGAAGGTATTCGATATGACAGGATGGACCCCGCAGCGACGGGGAGGCGGCAAGCAGACAAAATCCCTGCGGCTGAAGAATGAACAAGGCGTGGAATATGTTTTCCGGGGCGTGGAAAAATTCATTACGGATGGCGCGCTGCCGGCCGATCTGCAGGGAACAGGCTTCGTGAAGGACCTGGTCTCCGATGGCGTATCGGCGTCTTATCCTTATGCGGCCCTGTCCATGCCACCCTTTGCGGAAGCCCTGGAGGTGCCCCATGCCAATCCACGGCTGGTGTACGTTCCGGACGATCCGCGGCTGGGCAAGTTCCGGTCTGATTTTGCGAACCGCTTCTGCCTGTTCGAGGAAAGAGAGCCGGGGAATGGAAAGAAGACGGATAATACGGACGACCTGGACAAGAAACTGCAGGAAGATAATGACAACAGGGTCGATCAGCAACGGGTCTTGCAGGCAAGGCTGCTGGATATGTTCGTCATGGACTTCGACCGCCATGAGGACCAATGGCGCTGGGGAAAGGATGATAATGGCAAAGGCAAAACATTTTTCCCCGTGCCCCGTGACCGGGACCAACCCTTCTTCATTAACGAGGGGGTGCTGCCCTGGCTGGCCGGCTCTGCTTTTATAGCCCCGCAGCTTCAGGGATTCCGGCCCAGGGCGAGGAATATCCGCACCTATAACACCAATGCCCGCTTCTTCGATCGCAATTATATGAACGAGCTATCGGAAGAAGACTGGCGCAAGGCCATCGATCTTGTGCTGGCTAAAATGACCGATAGTCTCATCGATCGGGCCCTGCTGCTGCAGCCTTCCGAGGTCCGGCCCTATTCCATGCATAGCATCACGGAGAAGCTGAAGGAAAGAAGAAAATATTTCGCGTCGGAAATGCTCTCTTATTATAAGTTCCTTGCCGGAACGGTAACGATCTACGGCAGCGATAAGAAAGAGCGCTTCGACGTACAACGCAACGAGGACGGGTCGGTGCTCGTCAGGGTTTCCAAACCGGGCAAGGACGGGGACGCGGGCAAGAAAATATATGAGCGGAAATTCCTTGCCGGGGAGACCCGGGAGATCCGCCTCTTTGGTCTGGGAGGCGACGACCAGTTCGATCTGCAGGATGACAAGACCGGCAGAGAAGGGACGCAGGGAGGCAGGCCGGGCTCGATACTGGTGCGGATCATCGGCGGACAGGGGAACGATGTTTTTGATAATACGTCGGGCGCCGGCGCCGGCAAGACCCGGATCTATGATCTTTCCACGGAGCAGAACCAGTTCAAAGGCAAGGGCGCTTATCGCTCCTTCCTGTCGGAAGACCCGGCCGTCAACCGGTTCAACAAGCGGGATTTCAAATACAACGTGCTGATACCTTTCCTGAACGTAGGCTATAATCCCGATGACGGCTTGTTCCTGGGCGCTTTCTTCCGCTATACGACCCAGGGCTTCCGCAAAGAGCCGTATAGCCAATTGCACCAACTCTCCGTCACGCATGCACTGGCGACAGAGGCGTATAATTTTAAATATAATTTCGAGGCCATCGACGCCATCGGGAAAACGGACCTGCTGTTCAATGCCGATGTCAGGGCGCCGGACCATACGATCAATTTTTTCCGATTGGGCAACGAAACGGTGTTCGACAAGAATAAAGGCAACGGGATCGCCTATTACCGGACGCGCTTCGACCTGGCCAATATCGACCTGCAGCTAAGAGCTAAGTTCGGGCAGGCGCTGAAGATCTCCGCCGGACCGGCCTTTCAGTATTTCAGTATGGACAGCGCCGACAATAAGGACCGATTCATCAACCAGCCCGCGTTGAACGGACTGGATCCCGCTACCTTGTACAAGAGGAAGAGCTATGCGGGCGGGACCCTGCATATAGCCCTGGATGACCGGAACGATAAGATCCTGACCAGCCGGGGCATTAACTGGCAGACCGTATTCAATGCCTACAGCGGGCTGGGAAATTACAGTCATAATTATTCGCAGATCCGTTCGGAACTGTCCCTGTTCACGAGCTTTAACAAGCAGGCCGATCTCGTCATCGGCACAAGAGTGGGCTGGGGCAGGAATTTCGGCAAGTATGAATTCTTCCAGGCGCAATTCCTCAGCGGCACGGAGAACCTCCGCGGATACCGTAAATATCGTTTTGCCGGGGACGAGCTGTTCTATCACAACCTTGACCTGCGTGTCAAGTTGGGAGATTTCCGGACCTATCTTTTCCCGGGTTCCATCGGACTGCTGGGCTTCAACGATGTCGGCAGGGTCTGGGTGAAGGGAGAGCATACGGACCAGTGGCATGACGGATATGGCGGCGGCATCTGGATCAGCCCGCTGAAGAAGTCGGTGATCACCCTGAGCTACGCCAAAGGAACGGAAGGCGGACTGGTGCTGATAAGCTGGGGATTTCAATACTAATCTATAAAGCCATGTTTATGAATCGAAGGATACTGATACTCTTTCTAATAATAGGCCCGCTGGCGGCGGTGAGATCGCAAACCCCCGGAGGCGGGAAGCGCTACCTGTATGTGGCGACGCCCGGGATCCGTGACTATCTCGGTTACGGCGGGCACGGGCTGCTGGTGTTCGACATGGACCATAACCATCGCTTTGTAAAACGGATCGCCACGGGAGGACTTCACCCGGATGGCAAACCCTCCAACGTGAAAGGGATCGCCGTCAGCCTCCCGCTCAACAGTATTTATATCAGCAGTCTTGAATCCCTGCAGCGCATCGACCTCACCACGGAGAAAGTCGTATGGGAGAAAAAATTCGAAGGGGGCTGCGACCGCATGGCTATTTCACCGGATGGGCTTACTATGTACCTGCCATCCCTGGAGAGTACCTTCTGGAATGTAGTGGACTGCAAGACGGGGGACCTGATTAAAAAGATCAGCGTCTACAAGAGGGCGCACAATACTATTTATGGTCCGGCCGGCAATCTTGTTTACCTGGACGACATCGGAAGCCCCTGGCTCTACGTGGCCGATGCAAAAAAGCACGAGCTGGCGGGAAAGGTCGGGCCCTTTGCCAATAATGTCCGGCCCTTTACCATCAATGGAAAGGAGTCCCTGGTGTATGTAACGGTGGACAGCCTGTTGGGTTTCGAAGTAGGCGATCTGAAAAGCGGAGCAAAGCTCGCCCATGTAGTAGTGGAGGGATGGGAGCCCGGGCCGGTAAGGCGGCATGGCAATCCCAGTCACGGCATCGGCCTATCACCCGACGAAAAAGAATTATGGGTTTGCGACGGCCATAATATGCGCCTGCATGTCTTTAACGCGGTAGCTCCCTACCAGCAGCTTACGACGATCCCCCTTCAGGATATGCCCGGATGGATCCTGTTCAGCATGGATGGCGCCTATGCGTACCCTTCCAGTGGCGAGGTCATAGATGTGAAGACCCGCAAAATATTGTTGACCTTAAAGGATGAGTTCCACAACAGCGTGGCAAGCGAGAAAATGGTAGAAGTGCAGTTCAAGGATAATAAGGCCGTGCGTGCGGGCAACCAGTTCGGGATAGGAGGCAGGCTGAAGTAAAGAAGCCTTTTATAGATCAGGGTTGCCGCTCGTGTATTGGTGGTCGATTCCCGCCCTTTATCCTTTTTCCCTTCACAATGCTCTTAGTATTTCCAATCTTCGGGTACTACTAAGACTATGGGAAAAACTATCAGGCTTCTGTCAGGGCTGCTGATCGTTGCGGGTACGGCCTATCCGCAAGACAGGAAGGAGAAGGATACGATCCCGGCTCGCGCGCCGGATACGTTGAAGAAAAAGACCTTGCAGCAAGTGACGGTGGTGGGTAAGCGGCCCCTGATGGAACAAAAGGCCGACCGGCTGATCATCAATGTGGACGCGGCCGTCACGAATGTGGGCGCTACGGCCCTGGAAGTGCTGGAAAAATCTCCCGGCGTCACCGTGGACAAGGATGGGACCATCAGCCTGAAAGGCAAGCAGGGAGTACTGATCCTCATCGATGGCAAACCGGCCTATCTCTCCGGCCAGGACCTGACCAATCTGTTAAGCAGCATGAATGCCAACCAGCTCGACCAGATCGAGATCATGACCAATCCGCCGGCCAAATACGACGCTGCCGGCAACTCCGGGATCATCAATATCAAGACGAAGAAGAACAAGGCCACGGGGTTCAATGGGAATATCACGCTGGGTTACGGCCAGGGCCGCTACGCGAAGACCAATAACAGCGCTAACCTGAATTACCGCAACGCGTCGTATAATCTTTTCGCCAATTACAGTTTCAATTCCAACCTCGGCTATACCGACCTGCATATCCTGCGACGTTACCTGGACGCCGACGGCAAGACCGTGACGGCCATTTTCGACGAGCCTACCTACCTCAAACGGAAGTTCACCAATAATAACCTGAAGCTGGGTATGGATTATTTCCTATCCAAACGCACGACGCTGGGCTTTGCCGCTACGGGCTTCATCTCTCCCCGGAGGTTCTACGGTTCCAGCACCGGCTATCTGCAGGATGCGCAGGGGACGACGGATTCCACGGCCTTTACCTCCAGCGATAATAAGCAACGCGTCCTGAACGGGACCTTCAACCTCAATTTCCGGCAGCAATTCGACTCCACCCGCGAGCTGACGGCCGACGCCGACTATATTCAATATAGTTCCTCCAATTCGCAATGGTACGCGAATACTTCTTCCTACCCGGGCGGGCTCACAGGGCCAACCACGCAATTAATGGGCGACCTGCCTTCCACGATCAGGATCTATTCGGGCAAGGCGGATTATTCGCAATCGCTGAAGAAAGGCGAAAAGCTGGAAGGCGGCTGGAAGTCCAGCCTGGTGGAGACCGATAATGCCGCCAATTATTTCAATTCCGCGGCGGGCGGTGCCGGAGGATGGCAGCCCGATTATGACAAGACCAATGACTTTATCTACCGGGAAAATATAAATGCAGTGTATGCCAATTTCAACAAGGAGATAAAAAAATGGACCCTGCAGCTGGGGCTGCGATTCGAGAACACGAATTACAAAGGGCACCAGCTGGGCAACCCTCAAAAGGCGGATTCTTCTTTCAGCCATTCCTACAATAGCCTTTTCCCGACGGCCTATATCAGCTACCAGGCGGATAAGAACAGCCAGTTCACTTTTTCCGCGGGCAGGCGCATCGACCGGCCGGCCTACCAGGACCTGAACCCTTTTTTATTTTTTATCAACCAGTATACCTACAACGCGGGCAATCCCTTTCTGAAGCCCCAGTATACGACCAACCTGGAGCTAAGCCATGTCTTTAAGGGCATATTGACGACGACCCTGAATTACAGCCATACCGAATCCTATTTCGTGGACATCTTCCGGACGGAGGGCAATACGACTATTTTCAGCAGGGGCAATCTCGGTAAGCAGGACAATGCGGGTATCAGCGTGAATGCCCAGCTGGCGCCCTATCCCTGGTGGGCAATGACCCTCCATACGGACATCAATTATAAAAAGATCAGCGGTTTTGCGAACGGATCGGATATCCGGTCGGAATGGACGGGCGGCCAGCTGAGTGCGAACAATCAATTCCGTTTCAAGAAAGGCTGGGCCGCCGAACTGTCCGGCCATTACAATACCAAGGATGTGGATGGCCAGTTCTCGTCCCTTCCGAACGGTCAGATGTCCGTGGGACTATCCAAACAATTGCTGAAGAACAAAGCTACTTTCCGGGTGAACCTGCAGGATGTTTTTTACACGAATTGGGTCGATGGAACGATCGACTACCAGAATGTGCGGGAGCATTATATTCAGAAGAGAGATTCGAGGGCAGTGAATATGGCTTTCACCTACCGGTTTGGCAAGGCGCCGAAAGAGGCCGGCCGCAAGAGCAATGGCGGGGCCGGTGATGAACAGAACAGGGTGAGGTTGTGAATGGTGAGTGGTGAGATAGGATGGGAAGGTTGGTATGTTTTGCGAGAGCAGGGGGTGGGGTATAGGTGCTATTTTGAAAAGTCAACTACGAAATTTTTGAAGACGCTTGAAAACCAGTATGTTCTGAAAATTTCATAGTTGAGTTTTGAAAAAAGAGTATTGGGGGCTGCATCTTTGCCGCTGTTTCCTATTTCTTCACGGCAGCCGCCCGCAAAGAAGATCCCCGCACGATCAATTCGGAACGGATAACGATAGTGTCCGTGGAATGAGCGGATGAGAGTCCTTCCAGCTGGTCGATCAGGCTGCGCGCAGCCCTTTCTCCCATTTCTTCCCCCGGGTAGTTGATCGTGGTCAGTTGCGGAGCGATGATCTTGGCGATGACATCGTTGTTAAAGCCGACGATCGCGATATCTTCCGGCACACGCAGACCGGCTTCCTTGAGTCCCTGCATGAATACCGCGGCAAAAAAGTCATTGGTGATAAAGATCCCATCGGGTCTCGGGCGCATGTCCGCTACTTCCCGGGCGGTCCGGAGGGCGGCTTCTTCCCCCAGGTCATTCACCAGCACCAGGGCCGGATCATAGGGAAGGCCAGCCTGCGCGAGCGCCTGCTGATAGCCTTTCAACCGATCGGCATAGACATTCCTGGTAAGATTGGCCGTGATATGCGCGATGGTCCTGCAACCCTGTTCGATCAGGTGGGACGTAGCTTCCAGGCCTGCCTTGATATTATCGATGACGACGCGGGTGCCATAATGGTTATCCTCTACGCGGTCGAAGAACACTACCGGGATCCCCTTGCGGACGAAGGGATCGAAATGCGCAAGGTCTTTCGTGTCGAAGGCCAGGGAGGCGATCAGTCCATCCACTCTTTTATGGAACAGGTTATGCGCGTTGGCGGCTTCTTTTTTATAGGTCTCCGATGAATGGCCGATGATCAGGTCATAGCCGGCTTCCGTCGTTACTTTTTCGATCCCCGATAATACGGAGGTGATGAAGTTACTGTTCAGCTCATGGACGATGATCCCGATGGTATGGGTCTTTTGCTTGCGGAGATTGCTGGCGAAATTATTGGAGCGGTATCCCATTTCCTTCGCCATATCCGTGATCCTTTTGCGTGTCTTGCTATTGATGGCGGGATGGTCCTTCAATCCCCTGCTGACGGTAGCGGGGGAGAGGTTGAGCACTTTGGCTATGTCGTAAATGGTAATATCCTTTTTGGGGATCATAAGTCGGTTCGCTGATGAGTTGCAAAAATAGGGATTTTAAAAAAAATAATGCAATCGATTACAATTTCAGAAAAACAAGTCTATATTTACCCGCCATTTTTTAAACCTCCAAGATGTTGCTATTAGGGATAGATGTAGGGACCTCTTCAATAAAAGTAGCTGTGGTGGATGCAGGGAGCCATAAGACCCTTGCTTCAGCACAATATCCTGATAACGAAGCTGCTATACTGGTAAAACAAGCCGGCTGGGCGGAGCAGTCCCCCGATGGATGGTGGGAGGCCGTGCAGCAGGCGATCCTGCGGGCCAATGCCTCCGGGGCCTACGATCCGGGCGATATCGCCGCCATCGGCATCGCCTACCAGATGCATGGACTGGTGCTGGTGGATAAGGAGCAGCGGGTATTAAGGGATAGCATTATCTGGTGCGACAGCCGGGCCGTTCCTTACGGAGAGAAGGCATTCGGGCATATCGGAAAAGAGCGGAGCCTGTCACACCTGCTCAATTCACCGGGAAATTTTACGGCGGCCAAGCTGGCCTGGGTCAAGGAGCAGGAGCCGGCAGTTTACGAAAAGATCTCCAAGCTGCTCTTGCCCGGTGATTTCATCGCGATGAAGCTGACGGGATCGATCACCACCAGCGTCTCCTCTCTTTCGGAAGGCATCTTCTGGGATTTTAAGGAAGACAGGTTGTCCGAAGATGTATTCAATTATTTCGGTTTCGATAAGGATATTATTCCTGCCGTGCAGCCCGTATTCTCTCCCCACGGCGGATTGAAGGCAGACGTAGCTGCCCTGCTGGGCCTGAAGAAGGGGATCCCCGTATCCTACAAGGCGGGGGATCAGCCGAATAATGCCCTCGCCCTGAATGTGCTGGAGCCCGGTGAGGTCGCTGCCACGGCAGGTACTTCCGGGGTGATCTATGGGGTCAGCGATCAGCTGGGCTATGACCCCGGCTCCCGGGTGAACAGCTTCGCCCATGTCAATTACAGCGAACAACGCAAGCGGATCGGCATCCTGCTCTGTATCAATGGAACGGGCATCCTTAACCGCTGGATAAGAGGACTTGCCGGAGGCAAGACCGATTATACCTTATTGAACAGGGATGCGGCCGGCGTCCCCGCCGGCAGCGAAGGATTGACGGTGCTGCCTTTCGGCAACGGTGCGGAACGGATCTTCGAGGACCGGATCATCGGCGCGCATATCCATGGCATCGACCTGAACAGGCATAGCCCGGCGCATGTCTACCGGGCGGGACAGGAAGGTATCGCGTTCGCCCTCCGTTATGGCCTGGACATCATGCGGGGCAACGGAATGAACCCTTCGGTCATCCGGGCGGGCAAGGCCAATATGTTCCTCAGCCCCGTCTTCACGGAAGCCTTTGTCAACGCCACCAATACGCCGGTGGAACTCTACGATGCGGACGGCAGCGTAGGGGCCGCCCTGGGCGCCGGCATCGGGGCCGGCATCTTCCGTTCGCAAAAAGAAGCGTTCGAGAACAGGAAACCCCTGCAATGGATCGCGCCGGAGAAGGCCGGCCTCTATGATGGATTGTACGGGCAATGGAAAGAAGTGCTGGAACGAGAGTTGGGGAAGTGAGTGGTGAGTGGCGAGTAGTGAGTAGTGAGTAGTGAGTAGTGAGTGGTGAGTGGTCAGTGGTGAGTGGTCAGTAGTGAGTAGTGAGTAGTGAGTGGTGAGTGGTCAGTGGTGAGTAGTGAGTGGTGAGTGGTGAGTGGTGAGTGGTGAGTAGTCAGTGGTGAGGTAAGTAAAAAATAAATTAAAAATATACGTTATGTCAGTCATTACCGGAGAGAAAGAATACTTTAAAGGAATAGGGCAGATAAAGTACGAAGGTCCTGAGACGGATAATCCGCTTGCTTACCGCTGGTATGATGCGGGCCGGACCGTGGCCGGCAAGACCATGAAAGATCACCTGCGGCTGGCCGTTGCTTACTGGCATTCCTTCGTGGGCAATGGAGCCGACCCATTCGGTGAGCCGACCCACGTATTTCCCTGGAATGAAAAGGCCGGGGCGGTGGACAGGGCGAAGGACAAGATGGATGCGGCTTTCGAATTCATTACAAAGATGGACCTGCCTTATTATTGCTTCCATGATGTGGATGTCGTGGACTATACCAATGATGTCGCCGACAACGAAAAAAGATTGCAGGCGCTGACAAAATACGCGGCGGACAAGCAGGCTGCCAGCGGCGTGAAATTATTATGGGGCACCGCCAACCTCTTCTCGAACAGGCGTTATATGAACGGCGCCGCCACCAACCCGGATTTCCAGGTGCTGGCCCATGCGGGCGCGCAGGTGAAGGCCGCCCTGGATGCGACCATCGCCCTGGGCGGTGAGAACTATGTTTTCTGGGGAGGCCGGGAAGGCTATATGAGCCTGCTGAACACCGATATGAAACGCGAACAGGATCACCTGGCCCGCTTCCTTCATACCGCTAAAGACTATGCGCGCAAGCAGGGCTTTAAAGGGACTTTCTTCATCGAACCCAAACCCTGCGAGCCTACCAAGCATCAATACGATTATGACTCCGCTACGGTCATCGGCTTCCTGCGCCAATATGAGCTGCTATCCGATTTTAAGCTGAACATCGAAGTCAACCATGCTACCCTGGCGGGCCACACGTTCACGCACGAGCTGCAGGTGGCCGTCGATAGCGGCATGCTGGGCTCCATGGATGCCAACCGGGGTGACTACCAGAACGGATGGGATACCGACCAGTTCCCGAATAATATCAATGAATTGGTGGAAGCCCTGCTCATCATCCTGGAAGGCGGCGGCTTCAAAGGCGGGGGCATCAATTTCGATGCGAAGCGCAGAAGGAATTCCACGGATCCCGCGGACCTCTTCCATGCGCATATCGGCGGCATCGATACCTTCGCGAGGGCCCTGGTGGTGGCGGACAAGATCCTGCAAAAATCCGATTACAGGAAGATACGGGCGGACCGTTATGCGTCCTTCGACGGTGGCAAGGGAGCGGCTTTCGAAAAAGGCAGCCTTTCCCTGGAAGACCTCCGGGAGGCCGCCATCGCGGGCGGAGAGCCGACAACCATCAGCGGCCGGCAGGAATACCTGGAGAATATCATCAACCGGTATATCTAATTTCCCTATTTTTATAGCTTATATCAACTATCACCTTAACAGCGCGCCGTATGCAAATGCTACACACTAAAGATTACATTGTCTTCCTGATCTATTTCCTGATCGTCGCCCTGTATGGCTGGTGGGTGTATCAGCGCAAGAAGAGTGCAGCTGCGAACACGCATGATTATTTCCTGGCCGAAGGTTCGCTGACCTGGTGGGCCATCGGCGCCTCCCTCATCGCCTCGAATATCTCCGCCGAACAATTCATCGGCATGAGCGGCAGCGGTTTCAAGATGGGACTGGCGATCGCTACCTATGAGTGGATGGCGGCCGCAACGCTGATGATCGTTGCCATCTTCTTCATACCGGTGTACCTGAAGAATAAGATCTATACGATGCCGCAATTCCTCAACCAGCGTTATAACTCGACGGTGGCTATGATCATGGCGGTATTCTGGCTCCTGCTATACGTGGTAGTGAACCTCACTTCCATCCTCTACCTGGGCGCCCTCGCGGTGAGCAGCATCTCCGGCATCAATTTTACCGTGTGTATGCTCGGGCTGGCTATTTTCGCCATCGTCATTACCCTGGGCGGCATGAAGGTCATCGGGTATACGGATGTGATCCAGGTGTTCTTCCTCATCCTGGGCGGACTGGTGACGACCTATATCGCGCTGGACCTCGTGTCCGATCATTTTGGCGGCAAGGGTGTCTGGTATGGTCTTAAGCAGCTGGGCGCGCATGCGGACGACCATTTTCACATGATCTTCAAGAAGGATAATTCCAACTATATGGACCTGCCCGGTCTCACGGTGCTGATCGGGGGCATGTGGATCGTGAACCTGAACTATTGGGGCTGCAATCAATATATCACTCAACGGGCCCTCGGCGCTAACCTGCCTACGGCGCGTAGCGGTATCCTTTTCGCCGCTTTTTTAAAGATGCTGATGCCCGTGATCGTCGTGATACCCGGGATCGCCGCCTATGTTTTATACAACCAGGGCGTGTTCAGCACGGAGATGATGCATAACGGGGAACTGAACCCGGACAACGCCTACCCGGTGCTCCTGAACTTTTTACCGGCCGGCTTGAAAGGATTGGCTTTTGCGGCATTGACAGCAGCGGTGGTGGCCTCCCTGGCGGGTAAGGCCAATAGTATCGCCACGATCTTCACCCTGGATATCTACAAGAAAAAGATCGCGCCGGAAGCGGATGAAAAAAGAATGGTATGGATCGGCCGGGCCACCGTCGTCGTGGCGATGATCCTGGCGATCATCATTTCGCCCTTTATGGGCATCGATAAAAAAGGCGGCTTCCAATACATACAAGAGTATACCGGTTTCGTATCGCCGGGGATCTTCGCGATGTTCATCCTGGGATTCTTCTGGAAAAAGACCACGTCCAATGCGGCGCTTTTCGCAACGGTGGGCGGCTTTGCCTTATCCATTCTTTTCAAGGTCCTGCCTTCGCTGATGGACCTGTCCTTTCTCGCTCCGACGGGCTTCGCCAAAGCGAACGACAAAGGTGTATTCGAGATCCCCTTCCTGGACAGGATGGGCTTCGTATTCCTGATCTGTATCGTCGTCATGTACATCATCAGCATGGCGGAGAACAGGAAGGGCCTGCGGCCGAACGGGCTGGTAGTGGACAGGAAAATGTTCAAGGTGACGCCTGGCTTTGCCGTAGGCGCCCTCATCATCTGCGGATTGCTGGCGGCCTTGTATACGATCTTTTGGTGAGTGGTGAGTGGTGAGTGGTCAGTGGTGAGTGGTCAGTGGTGAATGGTCAGTGGTGAATGGTCAGTGGTGAATGGTGAGGTAAGTTTGAGGAGACAGATATGAATAATAAAATAGATGACGGGCATTATCAAATTCTACTTTTCCCGGAATTGGTAATGCCTGTTTTTGTGTGGATGGTATGAATAAAACTCTCATTGGCCCTTCGGGACTGGACAAAGGCCTTGAACATGAGGCCGACCATCCTGGGCAGCGTGCGGGCGACGGCATGGAACAGGTCCCTGTTGACCAATACCTGCGGCAGGGCGATGAGGATACTGAGAATATAGAGTAACCACAGGACCGAAGCTTCGATGCCCAGGGCGTTGCGGAAGCAGAAGCCGGCAAGGGTCAGCAGCGGCAGGAATACCAGCAGGAACGCTTTGGGAGGCGTCCAGTAATTGCCCACCGCCAGGTTGAAATAGCTGAA
>Ga0307517_10004691_pt1 | contig 20934 bp, 24 predicted proteins | sample 23_EM_MG_FD_194515 | JGI IMG/M metagenome (GOLD analysis project Ga0307517, IMG submission 194515) | Populus trichocarpa ectomycorrhiza microbial communities from riparian zone in the Pacific Northwest, United States - 23_EM | ecosystem: Host-associated > Plants > Roots > Unclassified | place...
TGGGTGGGGTGTTCAAGGCATTCAAAAGAAAGCACGCACATTAAGTACGTTAGTCAGAAATTGTCTTTGCGTGCTGAGAACGCCTTTTGGCAGACCGGTTGTTCCTGGACATAATCAATACAGAATGAAGAATGCTAGACAAGGTTCACGTACCTGAAGTGAAAATAATCGTTGCGTTGTCCTCCGGGTCTATGAAAGTTTTGGGTAAAAAAATCTGATCGTCCTGATAGCTATCTAATAATTCTTCCAGTGAGGGTATAAATTTTCTCCGTTTTTCATGTTTTGATAGGTCGAGTACAACGAATGACTTTGTTTTTAGTAGCTGACCAACAAGAGGTTGCAGAAGGTCCGCACGTTCGGGATCGAGTATAGCAATTTTGCACTCTGTATGTGCAAGACAATGACAGAGGTGATTGAGAGGTAGCCAACTAAAAAATACTGTTAATATTCCGGCAGGAAGTATGAACGCAGGCAGACATACGCATTCACAAGCACTGACACAGCGCCAATAAGATCTGTCGTTTAAATGTTTACTCTTTCTTAAAGCATAAAAAACAGAAGCGTACGACAAGCCCAAAATGCAATGAGGAACTCCGGGGAATTGCGCGAGCAAATCGCGACCCTGTCACCTAGAAATGTTTCAACGACTTGGAATGAACACCAGGAAACGAACAAACACGTACCTTTCTGAATATCGTATTTTCCAACAAAAATTCTTGCCAACCTGATGACGCGGTCATGCACTTGTCCATAACTCCATCGGCTGTGTTCGTATACGATATACGTGTCTTCAGGGTATTGAGTGACAGCCGAAAGCCAAAATTGTCTTAGGGAAGGCCATAGGTTGTTGTATACGCGTTGAAGCCTTCCGTCTATGAGAGTAGTTGAAACGTGGTGGAGGGTTCCCGGAGAGGTAAGCAAGGCTTCTACTAAATTTAATCAACGTCCAACTGTCGTAGGTAGAATCAAAGGTAGACGCATACTTTCGCTCAGAGAGCGTCGTGGGTTCCAGGCCATGGCGAAGGTAGAGAACAGAGAATAAGATTATTATTTTTTGAGTATGACAGAAACTGGATGATGCGCCCGCGGGGTTTGGGCTGTCCGTGGCGTTGTGCACACTGTCATGTCAGACTTCGCCAAGATATGGGGGTCGTTCTCGACCGTGTCAGTGAAAACATTGCGTCCAGTAGAAGAGACGCGCAGACTAGCCTGAGAGTGTCCAGACATGTATCCAATGAAAGAGTACATCCCCGTGGACACCCAAGGGAGACTTCTTCCTTCTCTTCGCGATCGGGATGTCTTCTAAGTCGTCCGCCAATTCAATACAGGTTTGATTGATTGAGGTCAGAATTCTAGGACTGACAGAAATCACCAACGCAGGTTTATAATTCGGTTAGTAATTACTGCGGACTCTCGTTCACTAGTGCTGAGCTAGGGTTGTCTGAACAGAGAAGAACGACTTGTTTGCTTATATTTAGCACCAGCGTGCGTTGACTTGCCTCTGTGACTCGTATTCACAACTCTGTCGAAATGCAAGAGGACACTGAGCCTTCAGTCAGGATTCGCGAATTGAAGCCAGATCGGGTTGACTTTGTCCTGGAGAATGTCGATTTGGCGTGCGTTGGTTTACCATCACTCACAATCTGCCTCCCCAACTGAAAACATCCCAAGTCTCGCGAATTCCATACGGAGAGTTGTAATAGCAGACTTACCCACAGTTGGTGCGTTGTCCTCTTCCCTTGATTCGAGTTATAAGTTTGACTGTTTACAGCGATCGACATGGTTGAAATCGAGACGAATACGACTGTGTTACCAGATGAATATATTGCCCACAGACTCGGTATGGTACCCCTCGTTAGCACGAACTGTGACGAGGCCATTCGGTACACACGCGTGTGTTTCTTTTCTTTCATTTATGCTCTACCGAGAAGCCTTATATGAGTCTAGGACTGCAATTGTCTCGCAGGCTGTGCTTTCTGCTCAATCACTCTTGTACTGAACATCATCTGTACTGGAGACCAAACCATCGATGTAACGAGCGACCATTTAGACGTGCTGCCAGGAACTTACGACGTCACTGATTCTGGAGAGGAACTCTCCAAACGTGGGCAAACCTTTGGGCATCCAGCTGGAAAAAGTCAGTAACTGCTTAATGGTCTGGACCGTTGCTGTCTTGACACACTCTCCACAAAAAGATGACCCAAGCCAAGCCCCAATACTGATTTGCAGAATCAGAAAGGGACAAGAGCTTAGAATTCGTTGTATTGCCAAAAAGGTCGAGCTCGTCTTCCTTGCTCGAAACGGACATGATCTCATTCGTATAATCCAGGGCATAGCTAAAGAACACGCCAAATGGTCACCCTCCTCCGCTGTTGCTTTCGAATATGATCCCCACAACAAACTACGGCACACAACATACTGGTTCGAATCAGACATCAAGAAGGAGTGGCCTCTAAGTACGAATGCACAAGAAGAGGAACCGGCTCGGGACGACGAACCATTTGACTTCTTAGCGAAACCAACCAAGTTTTATCTTAAAGTTGAGACAGATGGAAGCCTGGGTCCCCAAGAGGTGATCATGAAGGTGCTGCTTTTTTTTCGTGGTCATGTGTCTATCTCTCATTTCTATCTGTATAGGGTCTCGCTGAGCTTCAGAACAAGCTTGCAAATCTTATTCTAGGACTCAAACCCCCACCCGAAACGGACCCACTCGATACCCAAGTCAATGGGCATCCTCCCCCTGGTCAGCAAACATGGGCCGATGGGGGTACATCGTCTGGCTGGGGTGGCGGTGGATCAGGCACTGGCGGCAGCGCAGGGTGGGGGAGTCCTGGTAGCGGAGGAGGAGCTAGCAGCAGCTGGGGTGGTGGTGGAGGCGGAAGTGGTGGTGGTGGTGGTGGAGGAGGAGGAGCCGGCTGGGGTAGTACCAGCCCACGCGGGGCTGGCTGGGGACAAAGTGACCCGAGTCTCGGGTCCAGCTCAAGTCCTTCGGGGTGGCACGTCTAGCCCTTAGGAGAGAGAACACGTGGCAAAAATTCTGACGGGTGAGTTGGGCTGACGGCGACAGAACCAGGACGTGTTGGATCGGGATAGGCGATGATTGATAAAGCCTTTGGGAACGGACAGCAATTCTGCTGAGGAATAGGCCGCACTGATATTGGCATATAACCGAGACAGGTACACCAAACTCAGTCGTTCCAGTGTTCGTCTATCCTTTCGTCTATCCTTTCCTTGTAAAATTTGTTGGATGCATATGTCTTGGCATGCGGCAACCAATACGGGAGATTAATTAAGCAAGAATTGACAAAAGAGGATGATTCAATGGAGATACTGGGTTTGTTTCCCTGCACTGTTCGTTGGTTTCGGCCTGCGCTGGTTTTCCGGCCTGCTAGCCACTTTTTCACTTTTTGCTTTGCAACATGGATAGCACTTTGTATGTCGACACCCTTGGACTGCGCCCTAACGTTTAACGTTCAAGCTAGATCTTTTAGATGGAAAAGTGGCCGTCATAAAGTGTCGTCCTGTCGCGTTTGACCCCCTCAAATCGCTATCATAGGCTAACTTGAGAATGTACCATTCCTAAATAAGTTATTTCCTAAAACCGATCAGATTATCAGGATTCCCGACGTTGGAACTGCTGTCGAAAAGTCTTTCTCACCGGGGGTCGTGATGTACTCTACTGACAGCACACCAACTTGAAGATGCTTCTCCAATCTGATATTATTTTCTGAAGGATTTTCATGTTACGACTTGTGAAGTACCTGCTGGAGTCAATTCCCTTGACTTGACCTCGGTTCCTTTGAAGGGTTACAGTTTCGATATCCCGTTCCACAGACACACCTTCAGAGGTGCGTAGGTGAAGATGATTCGATTAATAATCATACAAGTCAGATGTACCCTTTGACCTGGGAAATAATGTTAGGCAGTGTACATCTGGACGGCGAGAAACTGCCCCAGTCCACTTTGGCGCCATTGTCGATTGCACTGGTTGATACAGTCAGTGCTATCTTGTTCTCATCACTCATTCTCGTCATCACCGTCTTTTCAGGGAAATTCCCTGCTCCATGGCCGTTCAGATGTCGCTTCATACATACAGCAAAGGTTGGGTCCACATACACATTTTAATTCAAGAAAATAGTAAGAAAGTGGTTGAGCGGAATGACCAGGACCGTGATAAATTCGAACTCTGGGATCCCTTAAAATTGCTTGTGGGCTTGCGAAGTGCGGAAGCACTTCAGACCCCTGTGGGACCATGTATATGGAGTTCTGCAAGCGTGCTTTTCAGAGCACATAACCATTTGTTTCGACGCGTGACTATCACAATTTTGAGTTTTATCTCGACGAAAAAAAAATGCATCGTTGATACCTTTCAACTCTACATTGTTGCTTTTATACTTGATGTCGGCTGTGAGGATTATCTTGGATAGCCCTGAGAAGTCTAGGATACGAACTCAGTCAATCCAAGTTTTTTTTAACGTATACACTCTCACGGTCTCACCTTTGACCATCAGGTCGAATACAGGTTGGAAGTCTCTGTTTTCGGATTTAAGGAATTTAAGCATTCCCTCGCGAACTTTTTCAACTTCTTGGAAGGTAGTCGAGTAATCAACCTCGAAAGTGAATGTTTCTGACATCTGGATACAGAGTCAGTGACCGGATGCGCTCCGGAGCAAAAGAAAAAACTGACATGAGAACTCCGTCGATTATTATGGATGGCCTAGAGAGACGTCAAATCATAATACAGCCAAAACAATGAAAAACGGACAAGATTGTTTAACTGATAATTGGATATTTGAACGAGTGTGGAGTTTGTGTCCGTAAAGACAGTTGAGAGCAACTTGATTTCCTTGACCGTATAGCATTCGTTCTTGATGATGACACTGTCACCAACATCGAAAGGATGTTTGGCAAAAAGGAAGATTATACTAGTCATGACTTCCTGGAGACTTCCACCCATGACCCAGCTCAGACCTTGTATAGCAGTGAGTACAGTAATAAGGAAGCATGGGCAGCAGAGAAACTGACCCAGAACAAGAGCGCCAATGCCTGCGATAAGGGGGGCGATTTGGGCATCCTGTTCAGCGCGTGAGTATATCCTAACCGTGAATCTAATGGTGATCTTACCATGACGACAGAGATGACAACAGCGCAGGCAACAAAGCCCAGGGACATCATAATACTATCGAGTTGGCTCACGGCGGCATTCATATCCCGCATAGAGTGTGCTACTGCGACCTGATCATGGTAAAATTCCCTATCCAAGTGTTAGCGAACATAAATTAAACGAGTGAGAATCTACATACAGACATGCGGCCTCCAATTCTTCTCTGGAAACATCACCATTCCCGTCCTTATCAAAGAAGGCGAACGCAACAGCAGCATCTTCGAGTGTCAAAAAATAGGTAGCAATATCTTCAGCAATGAGATAGTTGGCGCCTGGCCTCGAAAAAGAGTAAAATATTCGTCTGGCTAGCTGTCCAAAATTGAGTATTCACTACAGAAATATAAAAATGGAACCTACCAGACGCGCTTTACCAGCTGTAGACAAAGCCAATCTACGGAATGGCTCAGGAGCCTGCCCTTGCATTTGAAGCTTAAAATCAGCTCTGTCAGTCTGGAGTTTCGAATCGGACATAAGTTCAGAATCTCTTGCATGCGAACGGATCACAATGTCGACAGTATTCCTGTAAAGAATGCGAAGCGTCTGTAGATTTTTCTCCAAGTCCTGAATTCGTTCTGGAAGCAAGGCGAACAATCAATACTTGAAAACTCCGGGTAAGCCAAAACGAACTCGCGTATGACCGTTCATGGAACTTCTCTGAGATGTTCTGGATTGAAAATTTCACGAGAGCGAGAAATGATGTGCAGATATTTATTCCGAGGAGGAGTCTGCTGATCATGCTGATTATGGCCGCATTCTCAGCAGGAGCTTTACTCGGCAGCTTTCTAACGATGAGAGGCTGAAAGGATATCCAGATGACCGTCGTCCAGATTAAGATACCGTGATATCTATAATTATTTTAGCGATTAAGCGGCTTGTCTGGACAAAGCAGAGAAAGTACCTATGGGCCGCTCGCACTTCATGAATATGTTGCCATCTATGAACTGATGAAGCATTCGAAGCAGATTTGAGCGGAGAGACATATCTGCCAACACAATACAGGTTAGTGTGTGATCCATATATCTTTGGAGACGTACGAAACGGCGATCACAAACCAAAAGCCTATATCACAATATTTAACATGGGGAAGGTGTATTACGATATCGAATGCTTACCCGCCCAAACGACAGTTGACCAAATGCTCCAGAAAAGGAAGGGGACGCCCAATATCTATAAAAATAAAATTGGGAGAAAGATCATACAAATCTCGCAAAACCTACCGTTTCTTTGGGAAATCCAACCCAGGAGAGAATACCTGGGACCCATAGTATGCCAAAGACGAGTAGAATGACGATTATCTGGCATATCACCTTAAAGTGGCTCCGTCGTGACTGTTGCAACGATTAAAATTTAGATGAAAGAAAGCTTCTGAAGAAGGCTCACCGTTGGAGTGTCCTCTTGTAGGACAATCCTATTCGCAATGAGATGCTCGTTGGAATTTGATGTCTCTGTTGTTCCTGCAACAGCCCTCCGCTCCCTTGGCACATTCTCTTGATACGGTTCAAAGGCTCCATCTTTCTTTCCAAACGAAGAGGCCTTCTCGAGTGGATACGATCTCCCGTGCAATTCCGCGTAGGCCTTCATCTGCGCTGCCTCAGCATCATACTCCATGGTTTGCGAGCTCCCTGAAATTGTCCGTAACGTTGATGGGGACCTCGCCACTTGTCTCTGTCCCGGGTAGCCAGGTGAGTAAGGGGTGTCCGTTGTGGGCAGTGCAGAAGGCAGAGGCCGATAAAGGTGCTGCTACAGGCTTGCTGCAGGTGCAGTTCGCGTATATTTATCCATGTTCCGTATTTCAATGATTCGACCATAAGGGAGCACTCTGTCTCCCGGCTTGTCCCACTTATATAAATGATCTGGAAAGGGCACCTTGTGAGCAATCACACGACGCCGATCATGGGGGAGTATACCTGAGGGCAAAATAATGCGTCTCCAGTGTGTTGGTGCGTCGAAGTTGCTAAATCGACTATACCCCACAGCAAATCTTCAATAACCCTTGCGCAATAATTTGGTCCTGACGACCTGTGAGGGATTAAGCCGTATGTTTCCAAAATACGCCTGTGATCCGATTCGTGACCTAAAAGAAGAGCAACCAATTAAGAATGGGTTTCGTGATCATTCGGATAGTGAGAGTAAGGACATAAATGAAGTTCTCACTGGTGAGATTAGGTAGTACGGTTTCTGCAACTGGCTCAGGGATTTGGAGAAAATATTCTCAGGCTGACACTAACAGACACATTGAAGAATGATTCCCAAGTTTCAAATAGAAATGGTGGGACGACCCAGAACGAAGTTAGCATAGGATGACATGATGCAAGGTGGCCATAGTCCATGGAACTGCCTTTAAAGAGAAACAGTTGGTTGGAAGGCCCAAGCGATGGTGGCAGCAATTGATCTTTCATTTGGCGTCCCTTCTCCTCTCCAGCTTCAAACTCTTGCGATAGATCATGAGTATGCCAAATGCAGCAGGGATTTCGGCCCAAGATACAATTACAGATCTTGCTGCATCTTAAAACCCTCTCAGTGTGCGAAAACCCTAGGAAACGACACAAATGACAAGGTGCCTGAATTTTCTTGTCGACCAAATCAGGCAAACGTGGACGAGAGTTAAGTTAGCAGCCAAGACAGTTCCGACGCAGTGGTAGCGCTCAGGGCCCATAACCCTGAGGTCACTCGATCGACACCAGAAATCAAGGGACTGGAGTCATTGAAGGTGCACACAACGGATGTGATATTATGTAATAGATAGCGGAACCAGCCAATGAACATGAAAGGACAACGAAATTGATAATATGAACCGACTTACTTATCTTCTTGCCATCTTCTTCTCTCCGCCTTGGACTCTTGTCGTCGTCCGCTGTCCGTCTAGTTGCCTGTATTTATACAGGTTTTTTTTTTCGTCGCCTGCTGTTTGTCCCGTCCCTTATATTTATACAGGGATTGTTTTTCGTGTCGTCGCCCGCTGTCTGTCTGCGCCCTTGTATATATACAGGGAGCTTTTTTGACGTCGAAGTTACTCCAATATCCAAAGGGACTTTGCCAGAGAGCTGCAAGGTAAGGCCTTACATCAGCCCGGGTCACGGGGAATAATCTATCACACTGGCAGTGATCAGCTTCAACAATGACGATCTCAGAACATGAGGTGCTGACCTTCGAACGCGTAAAACATGAACTTGAAGACCTGAAAACTGGTATCACAGTTGAATCCACTGGGCCCTTGGCTGAAGCACTAGGACAACTCAGTTGCTTTCCATATGTGAAGGTCCTCTGCGACAAGTATTATTCCACAGAAAAGTTTTCGATTGCTGGGAAACCAGCTGGGACATTCCTGGAGCCTGATGTTGATTTGATTCTGCAAGAAAGCACGGTGTCTTCGTTCGGAAGGGGAGAGACGACGGTCCTGGATCCCACCTATCGCAACGGAAAAGAAATCTCTGGTCAAAACACAGACATCATCACTTCCAAATCTCACTTCTGCGGATCGTCAGCAATAGAAATCTCTAATGCCATGTTTGTCGGAAAATCGGTCGAGCTCAAGTTTTACAAGCTAGCGGTGTATGAGGAAGGAGGGCACTTCGACTGGCACATGGACTCAACTCATAGCGACCAGCACCATGCGACCTTGCTTCTGGCTCTCAATACGTCATGGGAAGGAGGAGACCTCAAGCTCAGACGAAATGGTGTCGAGACCTTGGTAGATATGCATCCCGAAGCCGACAAGGATAGTAGCATGAATCTCCAGGCCGTCGCGTTCTACACCGATACAGAGCACAAAGTGGAACCTGTGACAAAGGGCATCAGGGTCATTTTGCAGTACGATGTAGAAGTAGGCCCAAGGGTGCTGGATCCCTACTATGATGAGACGGAGACGTTGTTGGATGAGATAGAGAACCACTCCGCAAATCGCAAGAGCTACCAGGAATCCTCAGAGTCGCTCACTGGGGACAAAGAAATTGTCAAAAAGATTACCGATATCATCGAGGGACTTTTCGTAGATGGAGAGAAGGAAGTTGCCTTCGCGATGCAGTACCTCTACCGGAAGAGTTCCATTCTGCCTGAATTCTTGAAAGGGACTGACGCCCAGTTGTACAAAGTCCTCGCAGGCCGCTTTGATGTCACCCTTCGGCCGGTCGTCCTCCACTCAGGCAGTGACTATAATGGCCGCTTTGAAACGCCCCAAGCCACCATCTGGGACGAAGATAAACGAGATAGCGATGCCACGAGGCTCCATCTGCCAATGGTATCCGCAATTAAACAAATCAGTTGTAAGGAGTACATGGAGCACACAGGTAATGAGTCTCAGGATGGAGAGTTGAGGTACTTTGGAGGAGGCATGTTCGTGCGTCAGAAGGAGGTTGCGGAGAAGCATTGAGCCTTATTTCATATCTTCAACACAGGGTGGTTTAGAAAATGGAGCAGTGGCAATGGTTGAATAAATGGCTGGACATAGGTGGCAGTCTGTCTTAAAGAAGTCCTTTGAAATCTCGAGAATAAAAATTGTGTCGGGTGCGTTCACTTAAGGATGAGAACTTGAAGTTCGACCTTTAAAAAGGGCCGTAACGAATTGCACAATGAATCTATGTTACGCAGAATTTTCACAATTGAGGCGCCAGGGCCAATGTCATGAAGTTTCCAAAGTGAGTAATTCTTTCCAATTGGAGAGGCATGCCTTATTTGTAAGAGCTGACTAAGCTCCCAGGAAGTTTTACTAAGGGTATGTTCAATACAAGTCACCAGGGCTTGAAATTAGATACACAGTACGAGCATTACCAGCAGCTCTGGAGATGTCTTCGTTCCAAAGCAACTGAGAAATGCAAAAAGACAGAAAAATTAAATTATCTACAATGGTATCACGAAAATCAAATGAAGGAATGACTGCGCAATCTAGCAAGGCGCATTGCAGGAAAGGATTCAACAATGTAAATTTTGTCTGCACGGTCGATTTAGACTTCAGCACGAGGTTTCAATTCAAAGACTTCTGAAGCCTGAGGAGGACGCTGAGCGACACCAGTCGAGACGCCAGTTATCGTAGTGTCCGACAACCCACGTTTCGGGTTTGTCATCCGAATCTAATTCATTCAAATTCAAAATTCAAAATCAGGTGAGAAAAGGAATGCTGTCAAACTCACTTCAGCCGTTTCGCCAAAGACCGCATCTGCAGAATCCACTATTCGAGAAATATCAATGAGAACGAACGAACGGCAGATCGAGTCACGATAGAACATACTCAGGACAGCGTTCTTATCTCCCAACTTCCAACTATGTCCCGCCTTCCTCCTCTCTTCTTCCTCCAGCAACTTTAGCATCTCTTGCTCATCAGCTTCTCGATCTTTCCGTTCAATAACTTCCCATGGGACTTCCGTGTACCGATCGACGGAAGGCGGAACATTAGGATTTCCAGACGGACCATATACCTTGAGCTCAGCCAGGTTGGTCTTCAACGCACAAAGCCATTTATTGCGTCGTCTCACTGTATCGTTGGACGACACAAGGTCAAGTCTGTGAATAATGGCAAACGTAAAAACGACGCACCACTGAGCGCGCCATGTTGAATATTACTCCTGTATTTGATATCAGTCGAAAGCGTCATTTTCGATTGATCAGAGATATCTACAACCATGAAGCAGAATTGGATCAGAAATAGAGATCCAATTTAAGCGGTAAAAATATCTACCCTTGACTGTCACATCGAACACGGGTTCAAAGTCCCTCCTTTCAGCCTTGATGAACTCGAGCATCTTTTCACGAAGTTTCTCAATGTCATGGAAACTTGTTTTGTAACTGACATCGAACGTGATCGATTCTGACATCTGAAGAATAGGAGTCAGTATCTTGAGAATTCGTCCTTGTCGAAAGACTAACTTGGGGACTTCGACGAATGTTAGAGATAAACTAAAAAAAACCCGAATCAAATTTCGATCACAAGATAAACACCAGAAGCTTACAAGAGTGGTCAATTGACTGTTTGGAGCCTGAACGAGAGTCGCGTTCTTGTCGAGGAAAACAGTGGAAAGCAACCTAATCTCCTTGACGGTAAAAAACTCATCCTTGACCTTGACTCGATCCCCAACATCGAACGGGTGCTTGATGAAGAGGAAGATGATACTAGACAAAATCTCCTGACAAGTTCCACCGATGAGCCAGGAGAGACCTGTAATAAACTCGGAATATATATCAATTTGCGGGAGAAGCCAGAAGAGGGTGCATACCCAAGAACGAAGCTCCAGCGCCCATAAGAAGGGTGCCCACATGTGAATCCTTGTTTCGTCCGTGAACATCTGAACAACGGAGGGAGACAAAAGAGACGTACCAAAACAGCAGCAAAGACCATGCCAGCGATGATAACATAAAGCGACATGAAGATCTTGTCCAGTCTCCCGACAGCGCTGTCCAAGTTCTGCATAGAGTTTTCGATCGAAAGCTGTTCGCGGTGGAATCCCCTTTCATGATACTAAGCGGGGTATCCTCACAAGCAAATAAGCAAAGAGACATACAAGCATGCGGATTCCAATTCCTCTCTGGAGATATCGCCATTGCCATCCTTATCGAAGAGGGAAAAAACAATTGAGGCGTCCACAAGCGTAGGGAAATATTTCTCAATATCTTCGACTACAATATATTCAGACCCTCGTTGGGCAAAGGAATAAAATATCCGCCTAGCAAGCTGAACAATTACGTAAGCACTCCCGAATAGACTTTAGCCTAGGCCCAGTACACAAAAACGCACCAAACGTGATTTGTTAGGCGATTCCAATGCCGTCTTAATGACCGCTTGTGGCGAATTTGGCTGCAAAAGAGAGCTTCCAGCCATTTCCGACGCAACGTTTCCAAAGACGGTTGCAGTTGTCGTCGTAGCGTACCGCACATGCTCTTTGAACTTGCGGAACACACTTGTGCTCTCAGATTGCAGAGCATCGCGATCTGGTACATCGACGGAATGCTTGTATAGAACAACGAGAGCCCTCACTGCTGCCTTTTGGTCCGCGATACGGTCTGAGGGTACAAACGGATTTGGCGATGATAATCTTACAGAGAGATGGAGAACGTACCTGCGTACGACCGTTCATGGAAGTTGCTTGCAATCCACTGAATGGAGAATTTCTCGAACAGGAGAACACCGGAACAAATTACGGATCCAAATAAAATTTTCGAGATGATATCAAGCGCGTTGGCACTCTTATTTCCGCTGTCTGTGTTCCGATGGCTGGAGATGATGGGCAAATAGGACACCCAGATAGCTATTGACCATGCGAATAATGCAGTATACCTGTTTAATTGAAGATGTAAACACGATGCGACATAGAAAGGAAAAGAACGCGCCTGTGAAGGGCGACCATCCAGTCAATATACTTTCGGGTGCTGATGGCCACAACCCCGACTGTGGATCTGATGATGACTGGAACAATACGACTGTAGAAATTTTAGAATGTCAATAGCAGATATTCCGTAGTGACATACGAGGCAGCGAGGGCGGCCCACCAGCCTATAAACAGAAGATTCAGCAACCGAACACTAGACGAGACTCTTAATCTTACCTCCCCAAAGTATACTGAGCCAGATGCTCCACCACAGCAATCCAACACCCCATACCTATGGGTCTCATCAAGACAAGAAAGGAAATACCACGGAAGAGCTTACTTTGGCGTTCGGATAGGTCGTCAAAGCAAGTGTACCCGGAATCCAAAGAATCCCAAGGACTGGGACGATGAACAATATCCAACGGGATATGATAGACACAGTGAGCAGATATGCATATGCTCTCCCAACCTTAATTTCGAGTCGTTCACATCAAATACATCCCATTTGGATATAGTTCAATCTGACCTTGGTTTTCTGCATGTTGTGATTCACAACAATGTTCGAGTTTTCAGGAGTCCTCCTGGATCTGTGGTTGGGATGATGGGAACTCACGGGCCTGCCCTGTGGTTCAACAACATCGTGACCTGTCACCTTTTTCTTCAACACTTCCTGTTTCTTCAACGTCGAACCCTTCATCTGCGTAGCCTCTTCATCATAGCCGGCCCTCGACGCAGGAGTGGTTTGAATCGTTGCACCTGGAAAATAGCTCGACCCGAAGTGCGCCGTATCGTAACTTGGCGGACCAGACGACATAGATCCGGTATGATTAAAAAAAAGGAGTGTGGTTGATACTTTGAGCACTAAGAAAGGGTGGTCGTTGCAGGTGAAGGTGGAGGTCACCGAGTTTGTTCGTCAACCCCTCAAAAGAATGTAACCATGCTCAAAAATAACGTCGGGATGTCGTCGAGTTCTCTCGTTTCAGCTTCGTCGCATTCAATATCATGGAAGTCAACTTGTGCTTTTCCCAGTATGTCGTTCTATTGAATCTTAGAGACACTGTATGCCGACAGACCTCAGTTCATTATGTATTAGGTTAGTTTATCCCAGCACAGGGGCTGAAAAACGAAGAGATAAGGATTTGATCGTTCCCATTGTCATTAGCAACAGGTTTCAAGTCGCTCCACATAAATCACAAAAATTTGCCAACTCTCGGCGATAACAACTCGATAAGACTCGTTACCAAAGGAGAGAAAACGAGGGACCTGGCGTCATTGATACTAATACCACCGGTGCACCAATCAAAAAAAGGCATTACCATGGTTGTTACTGCTTTAAAACCCGTGAAAGAGAGATTCTATTGTAGTCATGTCCGTGGTTTAGGGTATCGCCGTGACAAAGGTAATACAGTTGCATCAGAGTCTCTGAGTCTATGTGGAGTCCTGATGAGGTGCGGGGATGGTAAAGATGGCGAGGAGGTATGATGCCCTTTTGGTTTAAGGATGAGCACGATGATGAGCCCAAAAATGATGAGGAGCAATAGGAAAATGCATTTCCGTTTCCCTGTATTTTTTTGATATCTACGAAAGTCACCCGACTATAGTTCACCCTCGAGTTTTCAAGACAGAAATTCACCCACCCAGTAGCTATTTTAAGTTCATTGACCGAATCCTCCATCTGCACAGCAGTTTCCTCGATGTTGTATTCGACACTATCAAGAAGCGTGCCTTGATCGATGACAAGGACTGACAGATCCTTGAATAGCTCAGCAAGAGACGCAATAGATTTGGCAATCTCCGCTAGTTCACGATCACGCGCGGCAAACTCATGTGAAGGTTCTGCATTTACAAGTGAAAGAGATTGTGCGCGTGAATGTGACTAGTTTAAAAGTCAAAATTGGCCACTGGGATAAGCGATAACAACTCACAACGGCCTGGATGTCATCGTCGACGGCACTAAGACCATCGGAACCCTTGAGGTGAACTGCTCCAGAAGCAATGAGGAGATCCTGATTTTTAGCCGCGTGACCTTGTAGCCCTACCAACGATGAACAAGAATGCAGGCAAGGTAATACCGAAGAGGACCGTCATCGGCAATAAAATCAGGAATCGACAGGAGGTGGGATAATCAAGGACAAAAGGGGAGAAGGAGTTGAGATGTAAACGGGAGATGGACGAAGAAGGAAGGTGAACACGCACTTTCCATGTAAACACGTTGCTTTTTACGAAATGTGGCACTTAGATCTTGAAGTTTTGCGGCCAGACCGCGTTGGACATTTTTACCGGCGAGGGTCTCGTGGTGTGAGGTTTTGGGGTCTGGGGGAAACACATGGCCGGGAGAAGAGATTTTCTGAATAAGGGATTGGCAAATACGGAAATCCTATTGTTTATATTGTGAATTTGAAATAAGTAAGAGACTCAAAGTTAAGGAGGGAAGTATAAGGAGAAACTCAACTCGCGTGATGTCCGTTGTAAGGGTCTCGATGTCCCGTTCCTCTTGTGAGCGGTCTGCGAAGCCTGGAAGGGCGTGCTTTGCGTGAAGTTTGTCGAGCGCCTGGACTAGATGTGATGATGAATGTGCTGGTTAAGGAAAGAGGGGGCGAGTAAGCACGGACTGTTAGACTGCGTGGTGGCCAGAGTATCCTCGACCTGATCCGAAATATCGACCCTATGACAGGAGTTAATGGGATAACATGTGGTGGACTGGGGATGGGAATTACCATTTGGGGGGCAGAATTGGGATGTCTATGGCTATATGGCTGTGGGGGATGAGGAGCTCATGCTCGTCGTCGATGTGGTAGGCCCTCTTGCGTCTCCTCGGGGCCTGTGAGTCGCGGTAGGAGAGAAAGAGGCCGGTGCGGGAGCGGGTAGTTGCCATGAGAGACGTTGGCGTGCCTTGTTTGGACAGGATGAAAACTATTTAAAATCGACGACCGCGAAACAGATCCATCGATCCCAGAAATGTGCCGTCTCCATACGTGCGCTGCTCCTCCTCTGTCTAGATCTATTCGTGCTCACTTTCTCTGCAGCGAAGGAATCCAGTACGGCTGCGGCCACTATATTGTCACCGGCCATCTCAGCAAAGACGACTGCAACGACCAGTTCTGCATGAACTCAAATATGCACCCGGAAGGTCGATGCAACGGCTGTGGCGACACATGCAAACGGGTATGTCTTGCCCTCTCCTCTTCTCCTAGGTTTCCTGACATTGCCCAGTATTACGACCCAGACGCTTCCCAGAGCATCATCGACAAGACCACCGCGTACTGCAACTTGTGCGACTACTGGTTCAAGGGCCCCGGTGCCAAACGAGACGCCAATCCAGGCGATCAAGCCCTCCTCACCAAGCTAGGCAACCCCGACCCCCAGCGACGACGACCCAGACACAAATGAATCCTAATAATCCTAATTCGAGATCATCTCTATATTTATCCCGCATTGTACCACCTTGCAACTCTGTATCTTATCCCCTAATAATTACATTCATTCATTCAGTCCTACCACTTCACTGCCAGTCCAAGAACCTCGCTCTCTACTGCTCGGTACCCAGTTCGCAGTTTTCGTCTCCCATCGCATAGCTCTTCCATCACTCTGTCGGCTACCACATCCGCTTCCACCGTTGTCCCCCTCCAATACGCCTCTTCAACTAATCGTGTCCACTCTTTATCCCCCCATTTCGCATTCTGCATCACTCCAATTTCTTCCCAGTTCCGTTCATATCCTTCTTCGTCTTTCCTTGTTCTCGGCTTAAGTTGTCCTCCCCCATTCACACATCCTCCCGGGCATGCCATCACCTCAACATAATCATAACCCTTCCCCCTTTCTTCTAATCCAATCTCTTTCGTCATCCGTCTCCGCCCGGCTAATTTCCCCGCAGCCCCAGACCCTGTCCTCACACCCTGTGACTTCCCCACCTTCCGAACGACATTCTGCAAATTCCTAAATCCGAAACACTTGGCGCCCTTAAACACCACCTTCCCCCCGACCCCCTCCTCCGTAAGCGTATACTCCTCGTAATCCGAATTCCGAATCATTTTCACAGATAACGTGAGCGGAACGTTTGAGGTGTGTTGTAAATGAAGTATTATTGAATGGAGATACGACCCGGACGATGTTCCGGCATGTTGCATCATTTCAGGTAATTGGACATCACCAAAGTCAGGGCGTACCTCCAGCTCCAGTTCGCCCGGAACTTCCTTCCCCAAGTCCCATCCATATTCCATCATGATTAGCTCCAGCTCTCCCGTCGTAATAACGCAGTCTACGTCGCGCGTGGAATAAATATCGTTATAAAAATCTTGTCGGGATGCCTCGAGTTTCTTATCATAACATGGCATAACCGTGACATGATAAACACCGTCGGGTCTTTCAATTCTATTGATCAACTCTTCAAGGAAATGAAAATTTTCGGCAACTTACGTCCTACTCCAGTTTCTTCCCATCCACTCCTTCACTAACGTCCCCATGACCTGCTGGGGGCTTTTGGTCCGTGCGATAAACGGCAACATTTCACTATGGGCTTTCTCGGCATAGCAGATCCAACCAGGACACGCGCTCGCTAGCATTGGCAACTGGCATTCCTGACTGTCACTCTGACCCTCCACCGTTCCGTTCCCCGTAACCTGCTGACCTCGACCATCTACCCCTTTATCTCCTTTATCACTATTTATAAAAGAAGATGCCGGACTACCCTTTGCCTTCCTCTCAAGATACTCTGTCAGGTGCTCCTTGAGTGCGAGGTGCCGTGCGAAGGTGGTATCGAAGACATGAGAGAATCCGACGGTAGATTTGAGAAAGGGGCGAAGACGGCGCAAGACCTGAAGGGGTGTTACTTTTGCTGAAGAAGAGATGGAGGCAGCGAGTGATGCAAGCGATTGAGGGGCAATAGATATCACAGGTATCTTGGGGTTCAAAGAAGTTTCATTTTCTTTGAGAAAGTTGATGACTTCAGTGTGAGATTGAAGGGTGATAAGCACTGATTCTGCGGAGGTTATGCAACCGCTTTACCCGACACATATATCATTGGCACGGCCTGCAAGGATTCGATCATTCTCTTACCTGCAAGCAAGGCAATCGTTCAGACTGATTTGGGCCTGAGGGAGCTTTTTCGTTTGTCCGTTCACAGTTGTGGACGACGAGGACGGACCGTCTCCATTGACAACCTCATAATAGGCGCCACTGGAGTCTATCACTATTTCAGTCTCCACAAACAATCAGCACCCGAAAGGCGATTAATACAAAGAAAGAACATTACCGAAGCGGCACCAGCTTCCTTTTCCTGAGATTTTGGACCATTTATTTGCTCTACAGGCTTAATGCATGCCTGGGAAGGTGTGATAAAGTCATTCAAGTCCGTTAATGTCTGCATTATGTGTACCTTTGAGATGGTGGACTGCGCAAAGATAAAGATTCAACGTACGAGAGCACCCGAAAATGCCATACGAGACGGGGGGTGGCGAGAGCAGAGAACCGTAAAGCCGTATATGTCGGCTGTTCGGGATCTGATGACAAAGAAGTTTAGATAAGATAAGCGGCATGATTATGTAAATTTGGCGCCCATGATCAGGCGCCCATTTGGAAGCTAGAGCTCATAATAATATCATCCCTGGTCTGATGTTTTTGATTATACCGGATGAATTACTCTTCTCTGCATTCGAGTTCGAAATAGCATACCATTTCTTATGGAAGGTCGGCCATTTGCTGCGCTGATTCTGAGAAAATGGGGCGAGGAACGGTCGAAACCATGCTTCACAACGATCTTCACAAGCACATGGATCCCCGGTGTCCCGAATAAAGCACAAGAGTCGGAGTACTTCATTTGATGGACTTTAAGACGTCGGGAGCGCGTCACATATCCAGGCTTTCATGGTCCAAACCTTTTCAGAAATCATCTCTTCTGGGTAGTCTACTTCCTTCATGACTTCCTTGCAGCGCGGGGTCCAATGAGAATACCCGATACCCGATCCGATCATCGGTTTCGAAAATTTCAAAGTGCTGCATCTTGACGAATATTGGATACACGGTACTGGTACCCGTATGAGCACAGTCACACTCCAAATAAAATGGCGTCCTCACAAAAGAGCTGGAACGCACCTCCTTCCACAGCGACTCGCTGGTAGCACCTCCCAAAGAGCTATGTGATAGCTGGGTCTGCAATGATCATGTTTTGTAGCCTTCGTTGAACGGTCATAAGTGATAAGATCTGCAGTAGTATTTGATTCAATCAAACGCAGACTTACGGCCCATAGAGCAGCCTAGGACACAGAGTAGTATCAAATTTACCCCGAGTTGAGAATGACAATTGGCTCACCTCGGCCTCGAAATTTCAGCCGACAAAGCAGCCATCAGACTCGGAACTCAAATTTTTTTAAGACCAGGGTTATTGGGGATATGTACACGACCCTGATGACCGCTGTCCCGGAAGTAAAGTGCTTTGCGCAATCCACACATAGTCGCACCGTAACCTGTACGCACTGGCAGATTCTCCATCGTCCAAACATTGGGCCAATGGCCATACAAATTATTGGCATTCAAGAAGATTCGATGCATTCGGGTTCCGGAATGAAGTCAAAGCTACACTTCGTTGTGCAGTGCGCAGCTGCGCAAGCAAAGACCGGAATAAAGCCTTTACCTGACGTCATTTCATGTCATCTGAAAAAAAGAAAATACGAACTTCTTGGTAATTTAGATCATGAGTGGTTTCCTTGACAATTACGGTGCATCACGAGGGAGTGCCTTCCGTAACCATTCAAGTTGCTTCCGGGTCCAAGTCATACCATTCCAAGTTTTAATAAAGAAGGAAAGCACATAGATTTAGACTTAAAAGGGTGAACAACTTGAAGTGAACGTACCCGGTCATGAAGGTTTTCTGCCTCCTAATACGGATACTTGGTCTCCGGGGTAAAATCTTCTCATCTTAGTCGGTGGGTATAGCCCGTAGTTGGCCCGTAGCCAAGATATGCAGTAAGATCGTATATGCGTCAGTCAAACTTGAACTGTCAAATTCTCCTTTTAAGGAAATCATTTCCAACACTGTGCACGTGTTCAGATAAGATAAATTCACGCAACGAGACACCAGCCTCCGGTCAAGCAAAGAGACCTATACTTTCAAGCGGAATGGTGGTTTTTTGAGTGCCCCGTAGGAAAAGAATAAGTAGGGTACTGACCGGATGCCACTGGTATTATATCGATCGACATTACTAAAATTGGGCCCTCCGAGTCTTGACAAATGTTGTTACTGGATACACGATCATAATATCTATATGAGCATAGTCAGATTATGAATAAAAAGTGTGGAGAATGCTACCGGCCTACGTTGTGAAAAACTTCCTCGAGCATTCTATGGCCATGGACGTATGAAACAGTGACACCTCGAACATTTCTTTCGGTCAATGACATTAACAAAACCTTGGCCTTAGCCCTCGTCTTTCAGCATGAAAGCCTACTGGACCGCGGGAGCTTGACCTCCAAATTTTGTCCAATGACGAACAATTGAAATTTCCGGATCCAAATGCAGTCGGCGGTCAGTTTTTCTACTTGTGGTTATAAGGGGCCCACGATGAAGGGCACCGAGCTTTCGTATGATTTACTATTCAAGGAATCCCTCACGTTATCCGACTCCCGAGTCAGTCGTAGTAGGTCTGTGACTCTCAACCCATTTCACGATTGTAAGACCTCGACAGGGCAGTGGATTGACTCCGATTCTTTTCTAGTAGATTCCTTGTCTGCGCTCAGTTCCCAAACAAAGATCCCACAATGACTTCACCTACAACTTACTTGAGGGTTGCGTCGGCTTGCGTGAGTATCGGTTTAGCGTAAACTTTCTTTTTAACGGGATGTATCCCATTTAGTGATGTGCAATTTTAAATTTCAAATTCTCAATTTTCTTTTACCCTTTTTGGATACCAGCTGGTCGATCATGATCAACAGTTCTAAAAATGGATCCCTCGAAGGGAATTGTTAACAAAGAATAAAGCATGTCATTGGTCAGCGGTTTGATGTACACAGCGGCTCGGTCTAATCATCCAGGAACCTCACGTTTACTACGCTTCCGGTGGACTATGGCAGCGTCAAATACCATACTGTACGACATAGTATGAGATGAGTACCTTTGCCATGAAGCGAATGACAGAAATGGCGGTGATGATGATCCACCCCGGTGCAGACACTTCAATAGAAACGGGCTCGTTCTTCGCGATAGTATGAGGGGCTTGTTGAGTACTATCAATTCTCGATGCTTACTCTAACTATGTCTCCGAGTCTTGTCTGGCATTTCATGTCGTGGGGTCAGCAATGGAATTGAAGGAGCTTGTCACTCCATCGCTTACATGGTGCATTCTCAACCCCAACCTGGGGTCTTCTGGAAGCTGCATGGTGGCGTGCGGCATCGGAGACTCCAATGGATAGAGGCCGCCCTCGACGTCACTGGGGCCAGAAATGTTATGGATTGCAGGAGATGGCATTGTATGGTGGCAACTA
>Ga0307517_10004692_pt1 | contig 20929 bp, 13 predicted proteins | sample 23_EM_MG_FD_194515 | JGI IMG/M metagenome (GOLD analysis project Ga0307517, IMG submission 194515) | Populus trichocarpa ectomycorrhiza microbial communities from riparian zone in the Pacific Northwest, United States - 23_EM | ecosystem: Host-associated > Plants > Roots > Unclassified | place...
TGGAACTCATACAGGAATACTGGGACGCTAACCACCCAGCAGAACCGACGCCCCAGATCACCTCCCACTACATTAAAGCTTCCTGGGAACCCATGGAAGTTTCCTCTACACCCTGCACCGCAAACGATTGCCCAGACGACTTCTGGGAACCCTATGACGATGAGGAATATGATTCTAGCAGCTCTGAGCAGGACTATTTCCCCACAGATGACGACAGCCTTCTATGGCACACCGACGAGAGCGCTGAGGACAGCGAGGACTTTGGAATGATAGTTGATTTTTCAGAATAAGGGAATGTAACATGTGTACATGTTCCGGTAACGGTACACAGGAGCGGGCAGTGCAGGATCTCCTATGTTTAGTTGATTTATATTTCGTTTATTTGATTTGATTTCAGCTCCGCCACTGTCTCTGAGTCAGATAGGCTATGCTATCGTATTGCTATGTTTAGTTTGCTTTGCTGGAAGTTTATATTTAGGATTCCGGGTATGGAATGGTCATGTAGCACTGGTGGAGGCTGAGCTATGTTTCTTTCTTTGGTCTTGCAGGATTACAGGATTCCGGTATGTGCGCAGCTACTGGTAATGATCATGATTGCAGGAAGGGTATCGCTCTTGGGTTCTGTATTTAAACCAGTCTCCTGGCTAGCAGGAGACAGCAGACTTCGACAGACCTTCAGTCTAAGAATACACTTGGTTGAACGGCAATCCCTGAGTCCCTGAGTTCTATTTGTCCTTCAACTATTATCTCTTACCTCCGGTCCCTTGAAGCCTCCCTTAGCACCAGCGCTAGCAGGTCTACCGCCGGTCCTATTGTATTTTCGTTAGACCGGAATAAACCTGTTACAATATGAAACCCGCGTAATCGAATTGCCAATAAACAGGTCAATGGCACTGATATTCCGAAACGTACAGCCCACCGGAGGGTGCACCCGCAGACCATTCCGATCGCAAAAACGGGTCAGCCACAAGCCATGACAATCAGATATATGCATACTGCCAGACCTCAGATGCGGGTTCCAGTCGTCGTGTTTGGCATTAAAGTTACCCATGAGGAAATCGCAGTCATGCCATGCCGCTTCGCAAACCAACCACTCCTCCCTCTTCGTGTCGGGAGAAACATAAACACTGCCGATTCTCCTCCTCACCCCACCAACATCCTACATAATCACACAGGTCACCATGTCATGCATGTCTACCAGGAACAAACCGGACAACGAGACCTCACAAACACCTCAACACCAGACGCCGGAACAAAAGAAAACAAATCAAAATCCACCTGTTTATGTACAACACCACCCCTGTCCAACTTCCGGGGAGGATCAACTATAAACAACAAATCAACAAAAGAAAAAACATCCATCACCAACGAACGGTTAGCCCTGCTCCGTCCGACATTGATCGATAATGTTGTAATAAACATTATTCCTGAATGGCCGACGAGGTGATATCGGAATCAGAGGCGCGCCTCTTAAGAATGCTTTTTGGGGATGCATCCAGGCCCAACGTAAAGCCCATAGTCCCATCGTCATCGATGGTGGTAATGGGAGGATAGTCAGTTGACGGGCCAGCTGAACTAGATGGCCTAAAGGCCTTGTTAACTCTGCCGGAGGGGGCCGGTTCCACAATCTCGGTAATGCGGAAGGGGCCAGCCTGCTCGTAAGCATCAATAGCCTTACCCTCACCCTTCCTGTCAACCTTAGGCCGAATAATCTTAGCCTTAGGTAGAGCACTGTCAGTCATGCCCCTTCGGTGGTCAGCACGTCTGTCAGCGTATCTCATGCCCTCAACCACGTCATCAGCAAGCCCCTTAGCAGAAACCTCCTCTGCCACCATCATCTCCGAAGCAATATCAACATTAATGCCACGGCGACGACGACGTTGACGATTCCTCGATCGGTCAGACACACCCGTAACAGATTCATCATCGGCGACGATAGGAGATCTAGCACCAGCGGGGGCAGGGGAGCAACCGGAAGCAACAACAATTGGGCATCTATTATACCCGGTGAAGTGGTCGGACCTCTTGCATAGCATATACCTACGTACAGTGTGGCTACACGATTGACCATTCTCACCAGGGCAGTTAAGTTGCCCACATCGGTGGGACTTCGACAAATGATCCCCAAAACAAAAACGACAGCGGGGAGGGAACGCACACAACATCTCAACATGGCCAACCTGTAGGCACTTGTTGCAGACCGGGGCCGACCTGTGTTCCTCAAAGAACCTGGCATTCCTGGATTTGCCAAACAAAAAGACACGGCCCGAGGAAAGGATTCCAGCACTGGCATCATTGCGCTCGAGAGTGAACCGAATGCCGCAGGAAGTGGCGCCAGCATGTTTCATAGCGTAAACAGAGCCAAGCATATTCGGTCGACCGGCAGTAACAACACCTGGGTTCGGGCCCTCGATATCTGTCCGGAGGCTATCAAAGGCCCTATCGCCAGTCCAATCCTCAGGTTTCCACAGAGAGCCCCTACCAGTGGGAGCCAGAGGGACGCCGGAAACCAAAATCTTAACCTTTGCCACATCCATATGGAAGACAAAGTTAGTAAGACCAGAGGGGCCGAGTTCCCAAATAAGGGTTGAGCGGCACCGTTCCAGTCTATCCCAGACCTGCGTGGCAGTATGTTCCGCCAAGGTCAGGTAAATGCATCCAATCTCAAGCTTGGAGCGGGCTTCCCGAATATACGGGGTCTTGTCCGAAACCTTCCCAAGATTGCTCAAGGTCTGGTTCATGCGGATGCGGATGGCCTCCGGGGTAACAGGAAGCTGTGTCCGTTTGCCGGCATCGAACTGCATAGTAATGTGGCGCTCACAGGCATCTGGGGAGGGAGAAGATGAAGGAACCCTGGCCCTGGAAGGACCTTGAATACCAACGGCAGGGGCAGGAGATGTAACCAATCGTGACCGAACCCGGCGTCCTGGCCTAGTCATATGTGGGACAGGTGGAGGGGGAGGGGCAGCAGCAACTCGGCTATACATCGCCGCTCCAGTCGGGGGGGATGGTACCGGGACGACAACTGGAACAGGGGCTGGGGCAGACGGGGTAGCAGGGCCATCAACCCGATCTCTCCTCCCTCTATTGGTCTTACGACCACGAGTACAGCGCCTACCGACCTCAACAAAACCTGCATCGGGGGACTCATCAAAGGCCACCTTCTTGCCACCGGAGGAAAACGCAACACCAACATCAGCAGGAGGGGGGGGGGGAGGAGTCACATCACCATTCATGCGCTTAGCAGCCTCTGCGCGAACAGATTCCCTAATCGTCTCCCGGGAGCTCAATATAGAGGGGACGGAGCTTTTGATATCATGGTAGCACAAGTAAGAAAATTTAATATGGGCCTACAAGCGCGGCATCGCTACCGTCTGGCTCCCCTAAACATTGATGTGATCCAGCCGCGGCACCGCCATCCTATCAAATCCCGGTATTGGATATGGAAAAAGAAAAATAATACAAAAATGCTCCCGTCGCTACGTAAAAAGATATCGAATGCGGGGTAACGATCGCGATGCCCAGCGCCCGGGCTAGCTCACAAGGAACATCTAAGGACTGGCACCGGGCAGAACCCAGCATTCCGGGAGTGTCTGCGGGTTTCTTCACCGGGAGAATCTTGGGCCTACTGGGTCTCAATATTGGCCGGGCCACAGTGAGCGGTATAATCGAGGGTCTTAACTGTGAGCTCCCAGTACCACTGAAACGATATGCCGGTTGTTTCATGAAGATTCGGCGAAAGTACTCGAGTAGCGGTGAGAACAACGTATTCACGAGATCAAAGTGGATTGGTAGACAGCGGTCTGGCTTGACGAGATAAGTGTTGATAAGCAGCATACGAATCAGCCTAGCTTGATGAGGTAAGTGTTGGTAAGCGTGCGAACCCTGGAGAGAAGTTAGGATGCGTGATAGTGAAGATTTACTGGATAAGCACCCTACGCCCAACTTCAAGTCAGGGAGAATGAGTGCCAACTGCCGGGCTGTAATAACCTAAACCTATTGAAGCCGGATCCGCGTTTGGATGAGAGTGTGAGCCTGCACTAAATACGGTACAATACCTGGAGACCCCCTAGGTCCGAACTTAGTCCAATGTCGGCGAAAACTACGATCCCTCCTCAGGAGTTAGTTGATCACTTTTGTATGAACTCCCGCCCCAATCCCTCTTGCAAGTTCGAGCTTAGGGAGGCGTCAACAAGTTCGGTGCCCGGCTTAGCAACATATTCTACTTCAGTCTTGACACTTCAGTTCAGCATATATTGAGTTCAAAAATTCAGATCATGAACCGCCAGCTATTGCGTCTACTAACAATTCTTGGAACAGTGAGACCCCTACAAGTTACACACTACTAATACACTATGTTACTCCTTGAACGGAAAAGAGCTAGCTCATACCCGCCGCTACAAACAGGGAAAAACCAAACCCTAGCGGGGAAACACAGTAATCTCATACTATGATATGATACGATATATAAATTATGATACCACCGGGCAGGTCTAAGTCAAGTAATTTCAACTGCTTTGGGGTTCGGAAACTTTCCCTTCGGGTAAACCCTCCGGACCGTGATTCTATTGGAAATTCCCAGCACGCTTTTAGGACACGGCCTCGAAAGCCACCTTTAAAGAGCGCATACCGTATGGGAAACTGCGTTCTAAAGACGAATTGCGGGAAACCATAGGAGAGTAATACGATGCTATAAGTTAGGTTGTAATAGATACACTCGCAGATAGCATGGCATCAAGATTAAGGGCTATTTCCAATGTAAGAGAAGCCATACTAAGTCACAGTGATAAGCTCCACATATCATACACTTCCCTCATCCTTCACAGACCCATCCCCAACTTAGTGATCTTGGCCTACCACATTATTGTGCATTTTGACCAGTCATGAGATGGCCACAGACCAAGTACCGGTAGAGGAATAAAGAAAAAGTAAACCGCGGTGTACCAGCACCGGGAGAGTCTATGAATGTCTCAGTAAATGGCAGAAGCCAAGAGATGCAGGTAAACCAATTTAAGCCAGTTATGGTAAAAGAGAAGAAGCCTGCGAACACATTTGGTTCTTTGCTAGCTGTATTTTGTACCCCCTATCCAATTCCCTCCCCCAGAACTCAGGTATTCGAGTACTAACCAGCACGCCCTACCTTATCCCCCGGTATTCTAAATGTACGATTGGTGCTATTAGTGGCACCGATAGATATATTCGTCGGATGAGTCTGATAAGAAAAATCCGGTGAGGAAGATATCCATCCGCGGGACCGGTAGTGGTGTGTCTAATTGCCTTTCGCTGTTCGCTTCAAGTATGGCGATTTGAGGAGGGGCTGCGTACAAGTACCATCTCGGGGGCTCGGTTAGCCTAAGCTCCAATCCGACCTTGACGAAAATCTCAGGTAGTACAAGTACCTTCCCTGAAGCATTGAATCCCAGTAGTTAATTTATATAAACTCGTTAAGATCCCTGTCTTCTGAGAAAACGTTTCCCCCGCTTCCGCACTCCGACTGCTGTTACTACCGTACCCCAAAGTTCCTGTCCGGTCAGTCCGGTCCAACCGATCCAGAGCGCCAACCAGATGGCATATTTGCATAGAGAAGGCCCAGAAATTTATTTTGCCTTACTCAACTACAATAGATAATCGAGTGTTCTACCACAGCTCCAGTGCCCTCTCATATAATCAGCCATTTCCATGAGCAGCCTTTATCTCCGCTTTGAGATAGAACTCCTCGGAACAGAATAGTAGTAACTAAATATGATATGGCTGGATCTCTCGAATCTAGTGAACTAGCACGAGCTCTACTTCACCTAAGATACTATGCCATAGGGGGCCAGGGCTGCAAGTATCCGGGGGAGTCACTAAAAATCGGAGAAATATTTCTACCCATCCCATAGAATTCCCCGTAGAGACAACGGTTACGAGTATGTTTTCCCGTTTTTAATGCCCCCCGAGCATTTTTCAAACCTCTGGTATTGGGAATTGTGTTCACCTGCAATTACAGCTCCATCGCAGGAAGCAGACACATGACTAGCAACGAGAGTTAGTGCTAAGACTCCACACTAACCTTAATCCTACCTCTTATATCTCATATCATGTAAACGACCAGACAATGAGAAAGCGAATGCAACGAAGTAGAAGACCTTATCTGAACCATCGCGCTCCTATTCCTTCTACCCTATCACCTCCCACCTATTGTACGTTTGCATAAATAACGGAACATCGCGTTGCAGCTGGAAGCCCCTTCTCAATACTCGACTTCTCAACAAATGACTACCAAAACCACAATTAAAAAGTATTTAAAAACAAAATAAATACATAGACCCAATTAGTGTCATACCATTCATCTACCTGAATAATCGTTTTTTTGTCGTGGTAAAGGTACGGCGGTTCTGGAGTGAGGGGAGGGGTTGTGATGGGGCGCTGTATCCTAGAACATTGTGAGGCCAAATGTTGGGTTATTAATGCTAAGGTACGATCTCAATAGCAAAGCATACCTGGACTGGGTAGAGGAAGCGAAAGGACAAATGAGCAAAAATAGACAACGAATATCTCTGGCTTGGTGGAAATGCAAGGAATGCTTCCTACGAGATCACCACACTGACTCGAGATGAGTACTATTGGGCTGCAGGCCTAAGGTATTGTGCATGGACAAGATTAACCGATCACCCGGTTGCCGGGTGAGCATGGCAACGCATCGCTTCCGGGCCCCACAAAAATCATTACCACTCAACAGGCACCTCATAATACTTTCTCCTTTTTTATTAAGGCTGATGGATGGCATACTAACTACTGATTACTGCCATATATTTAAATTATTTTTTTACTTATTTTTCTTGGTTGGGTTGGGGGTTGTATTGAGGAGGTTGACAACCTCATTGCGAAAATTATGAACGTTCGTTGATCAGTTAATCTTGTCCACGACAATAGCTAAAATAGAGCAAATTCTTTTCAACCCCTTAAGATCCCAAGGAGCCCGTGCTGGCTACGTTGCTCTCTAATTTCCTCCCCCTCTACAGCAAATTCAATCATGTGACATATCTTGGCCATGGATGGATCGTGTGGTTTGTACTCCCCCGGACTCCCTTCCCTCTCAGACCCGAGCAGTATCAGCAACAGGAGCAAGGACTTATCAATATCTATTACCATTTCTATGATGGCTATTACCGAGAGCCAACCCTCCACAGCCAACCCTCTCCGCTTTGTTTTTTCTGTTTTGTTTTTTTTAATTAAAAATAACGCTCCGGTGAGAGAGAACGGTTACAAGGATAATATCCAGAGAGATATCCCTAATGGGTGGAGGAATCCTACCAGGGATGCTCACTGCGAGACTGGGAATTGGCTTAAGCTCTTGACGCATCCACACCAGTAGGAAGACAAGTTAGAGGAAATTTTACGGAAGCATCCTCAAAACCGCAATCCATGAGGACTAGGACTGTCGATCCCAAACAGTATTAACTACTTGCCCCACTTTTTTGGAACCACTATGTGTGCTCGATTACATCTTTTCATGCAGACTGAAATACCAGGATCACGAGCTCCTCTCCTGAGTTTAGCAACCCCGATCCACCTGGCGTTTGGCAAGGAGATAAAAGGGCTGCCTGTCTGCTCATGCCTCCCAGTCCCCAATTCCCTCTGCTCTACACCAAACACCTGGGCTCTATCTTTCACAAAACCCAACGGTTTGTTAAAATGTCTACCCCATCTCTTGCTGCAGCATGGTCCCTAGACACTACTTTTCCTGAAGGCGATGATGTTCACCCCGCTATCCTTACTTCAACCTCCTCCTCAGAGTTGGCCTCCTGGACGCTCACTACCTATTGCTTCAATCGCTGGTCCCTCCAGTTCCTCTCCAATCTGATCAACATTATCCCATCTACCGAAGCTCGGCTCCGAAACGAGGGCTTCGTTCCCTATTACAAAGCCATGTATGATATTAATGGTGGACTCGTCGAAATCGCCAAGAAGAACCAGATCCCTCTTCCACCTTTCCCAGCAATATTCCCCGACTACGAAAAGGAGGCCTCCGATGTCAGCAAAGACACACTGGGCGCAACATTGTTACCTCAGGTTGCGTTACCAATCAAGCCGCTGCTGGATACCATGGGTGACCTGATGAGCGGAGATAAAGGCTATCATTGGGGATCGCTAGCAGCGTTCGCAGGCGTGGCCGCTGCCGCATATTCCAATGCGGTCAAGGCAACCAAGGAGTCGAAGTCGACGCCGGGGGACCTCACAATTGCCCCTTTTGTCCAACCCCTCATAAGCGAAAATACGATGGAAGGTTGCAAGGTTATGATGGAGGAGCTAGTTCGGTGCAGGGAAGAGGCATCCCGGACTGGATGGAAGGATGATGAGGCACGGGAATTGGCGCAGGAATTCGTAAAATATTTTGCGAAGTTTTCATCTGTGGGATTGTAGGAAGTTACGGCTTTTAACATGATTTGCCTTGGATGGATGGAATCTCTCTTTTGGGGGCAGTGTCTTTTTGTTTTTTGCCTGCTTTCCGAAGGATTGGTTACGATAGCGAAATCTACCCTGATCCAATGGGTTGAACCTAGATGTGGCACTAGCTGTCCGATGTGTACTCGTGCTTCTCAGCCAACACCTGCCTTCCCCATCTGTCATAGCGAGTTCGGGCTAGTTTCTTTCAACTAAAGAAGAATAGTGTGCCAGTAATGTAAAACTATCCTATACTAGTATCTGGAGTATCAAGACTGAGGAGGCGTGTTGCGAGGAAGCTCAACCTTATCAAAATCAGTTCAGAATACCTCATAGAATGAGCCTTTCAAAGTCGACTAAAGCAGGTATCGTTGCCCTTCACCTTTCAGCTGTGTGCGTATAACCATTGGTCAGCTGTAAGTCTGTCAGCTCAGAGTCCATATTGTGAACGGCCGTTGGTTAACTACTACTTCACGGAATCCGCTATGAGAGCGTTAGGAACCCAACTAGTCATGAACTACTATGATACCTCATCGGCACAAAAAACTAGCCAACTTTGCTGCGAAAAAGGGGAAAGGCAAATCTTGGCTTAGAAGCACGAGTAGCGGTGATTTATTCCCGGCCAAGCATCCGAGTGCTACAAATACCTTGTATCAGTCGGGTCCAACCAATCCACCAAAAAAGTACCTCGCTGTACCCAACTACAGTGGGTAATCGAGCCCTCTATCGCAGTTCAAGTATCCTCCCATATAATCCGCCATTTCCATGAATAAGGTTTATCTCCGCTTTGGAATGGGGCTCCAAGAAAAAAGAATAGTAGCAGCCAAATGTGATATCACTGGATCTCGAACCTGTTGAACCAGTATGATACAAGCATCTCTTGGTCCGTCGGTTCGCCCAAGAAATGGGTGGAATATGTCTCAGCAATTTATTTCCGGTTAAGGAAAGATACAGATACTCTCCAAACGCTATTACGGTAATCTATTTTCAATTAAGGAAAGATATTTTCCAGATCCCGTCATTTTCTTAACAAGATCTCTTGGTGCAGCACCCGACGGAAAATGAAATAAGGCTCTGCCCACCTCAGAAGCTACCGTAAAACCCGTAATAATTGAGTGGGGTAGTCGAGGGTTCCCTACTTGAGAAAAGGAACGAAAAGTACCGCAAAAAAAAGAGCGGCTCAGCCCCCCCCGAGAGACAAAAAACAAAATAAAAACGAGACCTTACTAGAGGGGGCAGCTTTGATCACATAGCACACCACTCAATTTTTACAGTTTTTACGGCACGCTGTAGTGGACCAGTGCCAGAAGCATGCGGGGGAGTCACTAAAAACCGGAAACCCATTTCTGTCGATCCCATACAATTCTCGGAGACAATGGCTATGCCGGCCAGTCTCTAACGACCTCCCAGGTGCTTCTCAAACACCTGATATTTGGAATTGTGTTGATCTCCAATTACAGCTCCATCGCGGGCTGCCGATACATATTAATAACCGTGCGCTAGACTGAGTGCTAAGAGCCCACAATAACCTTAATCCTATCTGATATCGCATACGACCAGATAATGAGAAGGCGAACGCAAGCGGAGAAGGCTTGAAGATCCTATCAGATCCATTGCACTCCTTTTTTCCTTCTATCCCACCCCTCCCACCTACCATTCACAAAGTTTACTGTGCTTCGGATCGATATGTGGAATAGGTAGAGGAAACGAAGGTCAAAAGATGAAAAATAGACAACAAATATCTCTAACTCTGTAGAAATACAGAGAACGCTTCCTGCGATATCTCCACGTTAGATCCATTCGGCCCCGGGGTTGAAAACGGTTATGGAGACATTTCGAGTCGAAAGTTTTTGGTGTGTGTCAAGCCATTTCGAATACAAAACTGACAGATCAACTCGACACCTGGCACTCGAAAAATGCTTTTTCAGCCCTGGGGTGAATGCCTCTCTATTGATTCGAGATTTTCACATAAACTCGAGTTAGGTATTATTTGGCTGCAGGCCCAAACTAGCTAAAATGGAGTAAATTCTTTTCGACTCCCTTCCGATCTCAATGAGCCCGCGCTGGGCACTCTGCACTCTACTCCCCCCCCGCTTGCACACCAAATTCAATCATTTAACCTATCTTTGTCGTGAATGGGTTGTGTGATTTGCACTTCCCCAAGGTCCCTTCCACCTCAAACCCAAGCAGTATCAGTAACAAAAGCAAGCACTCATCAATATCTATTACCACCCCTATGATCTTTACTACTACCGATAGTCAACCCTCTGCGGTCAACCTTCTTTGCTTTGTTTGTTTGTCTTTTTTGTCGATCGAAAATGACCTGCCGGTGCAGGAGAGATGAAGGCTACCAGAATAACATCCACTCAAACCAGAGAGATGCCTCTAACAGATGGAGTAATTCTACCACAGATGCCCGCAGGGAGGCTAGGGATTGGCTTAAGCTCTTGACGCATCCATGCCACTAGGGAGAGAGGTTAGAGGAAATTTTACGCAAGCATCTTCAAAATCACAATCCATGTGCTGGGGCTGCCGATCCTAACCAGGATTAACTACTTGCCCAATTGTCTTAGGGGCGCCATGTCTTCCGATGACATCCTCTCATGCAAACTAAAATACGGAGATCAGGCTATCCTCTCTTGAGTTCAACAATGCTTATTCACGTAGCGCCTGGAAAGGAGACCAAAAACCTGCCTGTCTGCTCATGCCTCCCAGTCCCCAATTCCCTCTGCTCTACACCAAACACCTGGGCTCTATCTCTCACAAAACCCAACGGTTTGTTAAAATTTCTACCCCATCTCTTGCTGCAGCATGGTCCCTGGACACTACTTTTCCTGAAGGCGATGATGTTCACCCCGCTATCCTTAATTCAACTTCCTCCTCAGAGTTGGCCCTTTAGGCAGCCACTACCTATTGCACTTCCCGCTGGGGGCTCCACTTCCTGGCGAATCTGATCAACAGCATCCCATCTACTGAAGCCCGGCTCCGCAACGAAGGCTTCATTCCCTTTTACAAAACCATTTACGACTTTAATGCCGGACTCGTCGAAATCGCCAAGAAGAACCAGATCTGTCTCCCGCCTCTCCCAGACACACTCCCTGACTACGGAAAAGAGGCCTCCGGTATCAGCAAAGATGCGCTGGGCGCAACATTGTTACCACAAGTTGCGCTACCAATCAAGCCGCTGTTGGATACCATGGGTGACCTGATGCCTGGAGATCAAAGCTATCATTGGGGATCGCTAGCAGCGTTCATCTCATCGGCGTGTCCGCGGACGCATACATCAGTGCGGTCAATACAACCAAAGAATCGAAGTCGACGCCGGGGGAACGCACAATTGCTCCAATCATCCAGCCTCTCACTTGCGAAAATACGATGGAAGCTTGCAGGGTTATGAGAGAGGAGCTAGTTCGGTGCAGAGAAGAGGCATCCCGGACTGGATGGAAGGATGACGAAGCTCGGGGATTGGCGCAGGAATGTGTAAAACATTTTGCGAAGTTTTCATCTGTGGGATTTTAGGAAGTTACGGTCTTAGCATGCGTTGCCTTGCATGGAAGGAATCTATTTCTTGGGGGAAGTGCCTTCCTTGTTCCTTACTTTCTTTCCGAAGGATTGGTTATGATAGCGAAATCTACCCTGAAGCCCAGATGTTGCACTTAGCGACCCAATGTGTATGATATCATAGCAGTGATTTTGTCCCAGCGAAGCATTACTAAGCACCCGAGTGCTACAACTACCTTACCCTAAGCTCCTATCCAGGGTCTAACCAATCCAGAGCGCCAGTCATATGACATCATTGCATAGAGAAAGCCCAAAAAAGTACTTGCTATGGGAAATTCAGTCGATTGCCTTGGTGCTAAGTTTGCTGAATGTTTCCCGATACTTCTGAATCTGACAAGGACCTAGCGATACCCAACTACAGTAGGCAATCGAGCCTTCTAGCATAGTTCCAGTATCCTCCCATATGATCCTCTATTTCTATGCGCAGGGTTTATCTCTGCTTTAAGATAGAACTCCTGGAAACAGAATAGTACCAACTAAATGTGATATCACTGGATCTCCCGAACCCAGTGAACCAGTATGATGCTCTACTTCCCCTCAGAAGCTATGATAGTAGGCAAGTGCTAGAAGTATTCGGGGAGGTCACTAAAAACCGGAAAACCATTTCTGCCCATCCCATACAATTCTCAGAGACAAGGGTTAGGTTTCCCACTCTCTAATAGCCCCCTAAGTGCTTCACAAACATCAGGTTATTGGGAATTGTGTTCATCTCCAATTATAGCTCCATCGCAAGCCGCCGATAGATAACCATTCGCTAGAATGAGTGCCAAGGGTCCACAATAACCTTAATCCTATATCTTATATCGCATACGACCAGACCATGAGAAGGCGTACTTAGGATGGATGGGTGGAGTAGGTGGGAGAAACGACCATCGGAGGAGCAAAAATAAGCAAATATCCCTAACTTGGGGAAAATACAAAGAACGTTTTCTCCGAGATCTCCACATTAGAGGCGTTCAGTTCCGGGGTAGAAAAATTGTTATGCAGGCTTTTCGAGTCAAAAAACTTTGGTGTGTGTAACGCCTTTCGCATACAAAACTGACAGATCGACTTGAAACTTGGTACTCGAAAAACGCTATCTCAATCTTGGGGCTAAATGCCTCTATTGACTCGAGATTTTCACATTACTCGAGTAACTCGAGCTAAGTGTTATTGGGCTCCAGGTGCAAACTGGTTAAAATAGAGCAAATTGTTTTCAACTCCCTTCAGATTCCAAAGCGCTGGTGCTAGCTACTCTACTTCCCCTCCCCCTCTACCCCAAACCCGATCATATGACCTATCTTCGCCGGGAATGGATCGTCTAGTTTGCGCTTCCCCAAGTTCCCTTCCACCTCTGACCCAGGTAGTGTCAGTAACAAAAGGAAGCACTTATCAATAGTTATTACAATTCCTATGATCTTTACTACTACCGATAGTCAACCCCCTGCATCCAGCCCTCTTGGCTTTGTTTGTTTTTCTCCTTTGTTGATGGAAAATGACCTGCCAGTACGCGGGAGGAGGACCACGAGAATAATATCCAATCAAAGCAGAGAGATAACTCTAATGGGGGGAGAAATTCTACTACGGATGCTCGCAAGGAGGCTAGGGATTAGCTTAAGCTCTTGACGCATCCACACCACTAGGAACACAGGTTAGAGGGAATGTTATGGAAGCATCTTCAAAAATCACAATCCATGTGCTGGGACAGCCGATCCCAACCAGGATTAACTACTTACCCCATTTTCTTGGAAGTACCATGTCCGCCCGATCACGTCCTTTCATGCAGACTGAAATACGGAGATCAGGCGATCCTCTCCTGAGTTTGGAAATGCCCGTTCACATGGCGCTTGGAAAGGAGATCAAAAGCCTGCCTGTCTGCCCATGCCTCCCAGTCCTCAATTCCCTCTGCTCTACACCAAACACCTGGGCACTTTCAAAAAATCCAGCGGTTTGTTAAAATGTCTACCCCATCTCTTGCTGCAGCATGGTCTATAGACACTACTTTTCCTGAAGGCGATGATGTTCGCCCCGCTATCCTTACTTCAACTTCCTCCTCAGAGTTGGCCTCCTGGGCGGTCGCCACGTATTGCACCAGCCGCTGGGCCCTCCACTACCTCTCCCATCTGATCAACCGCATTCCATCTACCGAAGCTCGGCTCCGCAACGAAGGCTTCATTCCCTATTATAAAGCTATGTATGACCTTAATGCTGGGCTCATTGAAATCGCTCAGCAGAACCAGATCCCTCTTCCACCTTTCCCAGCCACATCCCCCGACTACGAAAGGGAGGCCTCCGACATCAGCAAAGACACACTGGGCGCAACATTGCTACCTCAGGTTGCGCTACCAATCAAGCCGATGTTGGATACCATGGGTGACCTGATGCGTGGATATCAAAGCTATCATTGGGGATCGCTAGCAGCTTTCACAGGTGTGTCCGCGGATGCATACTCCAATGCGGTTAAGGCAACCAAGGAATCGAAGTCGACGCCGGGGGAACGCACAATTGCTCCTTTCATCCAATGCTTCACTTGCGAAGATACGTTGGGAGCTTGCAAAGTCATGAGGGAGGAGCTAGTTCGGTGCAGGGAAGAGGCATCCCGGACTGGATGGAAGGATGACGAAGCACGGGAATTGGCGCAGGGATGCATAAAACATTTTGCGAAGTTCTCATCTGTAGGATTGTAGGAAGTTACGGGCTTATCATACGTTGCCTTATATGAAAGGAATCTCTCTTTTGGCGGCAGTGTGTCTTTTTTTGCTCTTTACTTGCTTTCAGAATTGGTTATGATAACGAAATTTACCCCGAAGCCAAGGGGTTTGGACGTTGATGTGCTACTTAGCTCCCTACGTGGAACCGCGATTTTGTCCCACCCAAACATTGCTAAGCGCCCAAGCGCTATGCCTAGGCGGGTCGCTAAAAACCGGGAAAAACATAAACTAGGACGGGCATCAACGAAGAGGAGGGCTCAGCGAACAGACCAAAAAAAAAAATCACCGCTTGAATTAACGCTCACCAAGTCACTTTAGCGTAGGATTCGCTGAGCCCTCCTATTCGTTGACCCTCCTATTTTAACCCTTTTCTCTGTAGACTTATCCTTTGGACAGTGTGAAACAGTAAAATTCACTCCCAGCATCATAAGGCCAGATTAGGCAGCTGTTAGGTACGTCTTGTGGGAAAATCGGATTTTTAGATGTCAGTGTGCTAGCAATACCTCGAATGTATTCTCCGCCATCCCTAGATTGTAGCGTTGTGAGCACAAGTACAGAGGTGGGGCGCCATAAAGAAATCAAGACTATTCAGACAGCAAGAAACTTGTTAATTCCCATGACCCGGAACAGCTGGCATTGTTCTAGATTATCAAACACCAGTCGAAATAGCCAGAGAAAAAAACAATGCCTGCACCCATCCTACTTTGTAGCAAGTCCCAAAATCTCAATGTTTTTGATAAGTTGCGGATGTCGGCAGTGAATTGAACTCTCAGGTTCGTGGGTAGAACAGCCCTGAGGACACCTAACTCTTGTTCTAACCTTTTCGAGTAACTATTTTGTATTCCCCCAGGAGACCCCTCAATATACATTCAGGGCATGCTCAAATGACTCAGCATTCTAGGTCACCCTAGAGACTCTCCATACGGTACTACCGCATTACCTGGTTTTATTAGCCTGCCGCTAGTACGCTAAGATAAAGTAGGGGCTGAAGCAAAACATTCAATCCTGTCAGGAAGAGTCCAAAATAAGCCCGGGTTTGGCCATAAAGGGTTAAGCGAAGGCGTTTTATTGCGAATTTGAGACAGATAACAAAGTAAACTCTTATTTCAACGTACTAGCGGCGGGCGCAGGTAATGCGGCCCTTAATATTGTTCCGAAAACAGGCTTAGCGTGCTGAGAGCCAATTTTACTGTTTCACACAGCCCATGGGATACTGTAAAAACTCGAATAATTGAACCATGTGCTATGAAAGTCCAAAGTTCCCTTCTCCGGAAATGGAAAAACACAGCAAAAATACATCCCCTTTCCTCCTTCCGAGACAGAAAAGAAGAAATAAATTGTTGACCTTACTAAGAGATGAAAGCTCAACAACATAGCACACTGTTAAATTGTTCGAGCTTCTATGATAAGATCAGTAGAAATAGCTTTCCGGTTTTTAATAACCCTCCCCCCTCCCCGAGTATCTCTTGGATTGCTGAAACAGTGGAAATTTTTATGCCACCCCTCTCAGCGTCTAAGACAGAGATTACTAAAGTGCCCTCTCAGCATTCTTCAGTGATGATATGTGTAAATACAGCCATACTGCTAACACCAGCTACGGTCTAGTGTTTGCGCACCTGCGAATATGTAGTAATTAACAGAAGTCGCTTATTAACCTGTGTCTCACACACCCAGAGGGGCGGTATAAAATTTTCCACCGTCTCAGCAGTCCAAGGGATAAGCTCTCATCTAATTCAGCCAGTCCATCATGTCAGGTACCCATATGATTGTGCCGGTATACCCGCTTGTCCTTAAAGCCCGTCAACTCTCTTCACTCGTGATATGATACTCTCACTAATCAATTCTACATCTACAAGCAATGATCCTAGATCTTTCTAACTAGCTAGAAAGAGTGTGAGCAGTTCAAGATTTCTCTGCTTCCCGACTAGTACTGCAGATAGATATATTCGTCGCATAGGTCTGATGAGAAATTCCGGTGAGGAAGATATCTATGCGCCGCACAAGTTGGGGGCCTGTCCTCTTGATTCTCGACGTTCGCTTAAAGTGTGGCGACTCGAGGGCCCCCGTGCCACCCCATTGGCCCTGTTGCCCAAGCTCCAATCCAACCCCAACCAAAAGATCAGGTACTACAGTATGATACAAGTGCCCCCAATAAAGTATTGAATAACTTTGTAGTTAATTGATATTAACTCACAAATGATCCCTGACATCTGAAAAAACACCACCCTCGCTTCCGCACCCCGACTGCTCCCGCCGCCGTACCACAAGTTCCTATCCAGTCAGTCGGCCAACCAATCCAGAACGTCGGTCAGATGACATCTATGCGTAAAGAAGGCCCAAAAAATTACTCTGCCATACTCAACTGTTAGTAATCCAGCCTTCTAGCACAGTTCCAGTATCATATAATCAGCCACTCCCGTGAGAAATGTTATCTCTGCTTTAGGATAGAACTCCTAGGAATAAAATAGTAGCAGCTAAATGCGATATCACTAGATCTCTCGAATCCGGTGAACTGGCGTGAAGCTCTACATCACCCTAGAGGCTATGTTGCAGTGCACCAGTGCTACAAGTAGTGTACTCGGGGAAACCACTAAAACCAGAGAGTAATTTCTGCCGACCCCACACAATTCCCATGGAGACAAGGTTATGTCCCCCGTTTCTGATAACCCCCACCCCCGAGTATTCCTCAAACATCTGGTACTAGGAACTGTGTTCATCTGCAATTACAGTTCCATCGCAGGGAACTTATACATGACCATGCACTGGAATCAGTGCCAAGAGAACACAATTACCTTAATCCTATATCCTATATCTCATACAACCAGGTTATGTATGAGAAGGCTATCATAGCTCAAAGACCCAGAAGATCCTACCTAAACCATAGCTCTCCTTTTTTCCTTCTATCCTATCCCCTCCCACCTACCTACAACCAAGCACACCTGGGGTGCATGGCTGGGACGGGCGGTGGTGAAAGGTCAAAAGAGCAAAAATAGGACCAACAAATATCGCTGACTTTGTGAAAATACAAAAAATACTTCCTGCAAGATCCCCACTTTATCTCGAGATGAGTGTCATTTGGCTACAGGCCCAAACTAGCTAAAATAGAGTAAATTGTTTTCAATACCCTTCAGATTTCAAGGAGGCTATGTTCGCTACTATCTACTGCACTCTACTCCCCCCCCCTTGCACATCAAATCAAATCGTGTGACCCACCCTTGCCGTGAATGAATCGTGAGTCTTCCGCTTCCCCGATTTCCCTTCCACCTCAAACCCGCGCAGTATCAGTAATACTGTAAAAGAAAGCCCTTATCAATATCTATTACCATTTCTATGATCGTTACTATCACCGATAGTCAATCCTCTGCGGTCAACCCTCTCCGCCTTGTTTGTTTTTCTTTTTTAAAAATTGAAAATGACGCTCCGGTGAGAGAGGATGGTTGCAAACATAACATCCAGAGAGATATCCCTAATAGATGGAGGAATTCTACCAGGGATGCTCACTGCGAGAGTAGGGATTGGCTCAAGATCTTGATGCATCCACACCACTAGGAGGGCAGGTTAGAGGGAATTTTACGGAAGCATCTTCAAAACCGCAATCCGTGAGGACTAGGACTGTCCATCCGGAACAGCATCAACTACATAACTTACCCCACTTTTTTGGAACGACTATGCGTGCTCGATTACATCTTTTCATGCAGGCTGGAATACGGAGACCACGCGCTCCTCTCCTGAGTTTAGCAACCCCTACGCACCCGGCGTTTGGCAAGGAGATAAAAGGGCTGCCTGTCTCCTCATGCCTCCCAGTCCCCAATTCCCTCTGCTCTACACTCAACACTACGACTCTATCTTTCACAAAACCCAACTATTTATTAAAATGGCTACCCCATCTATTGCTACAGCATGGTCTCTAGACACTAGCTTTCCTGCGGACAATGATATCCACCCCGCTATCCTTTCTTCAACCTCCTCCTCAGAGTTGGCCTCCTGGACGCTCACCACCTATTGCTGCAGCCGCTGGTCTCTCCATTACATCGCCCGGCTGATCACCCTCATTCCATCTACCGAAGCTCGGCTCCGCAACGAAGGATTCATTCCCTATTACGAATCCATTTGTGAGGGTACTACTGGGCTCATCAAAATCGCCCAGCAGAACCAGATCTCCCTCCCACCTTTCCCAGACCCGCTCCCTGACTACGAAAAGGAGATGTCCGATGTCAGCAAAGATACGCTGGGCGCAACATTGTTACCACGGGTTGCGCTACCAATCAAGCCTCTGTGTGATACCATGGGTGACTTGATGCGCGATGACCATGGCTATCATTGGGGATCGCTAGCAGCGTTCATAGGTGTGGCCGCGGACGAATACTTCAGTGCGGTCAATACAACCAAGAAATCGAAGTCGACGCCGGGGGAACGCACAATCGCTCCTTTTATCGAACCGGTCACCACCGAAAAGATGTTGCAAGCTTGCAAGGTTATAAGGGAGGAGCTACTTCGGTGCAGGGAAGAGGCATCTCGGACTGGATGGAAGGATGAGGAGGCACGGGGATTAGCGCAGGAATTCGTGAGATATTTTAAGAAGTTTCCCTCTATGGGATTGTAGGAAGTTACGGCCACAGCGTGCCTTGCATTGCACAGAAGGAATCTCTCGTGGGGGGCAGTGTATTTTCTTTTGTTCTTTACTTGCTTTGTGGAGGATTGGTTATGATAGCGAAATTTAGCTTGAAGCTAGGGGGTTTTGACGTTGATGTGAGACTTGGCTGTCCGATGTGAAACAGTGATTTTGTCCCACCCAAACATTGCTAAGCATCCGAACACTATCCCATACCTAGGCGGGTGATTAGAAAACTAGAACATAATCCTTTTCTCTATAGAGAATTATACACCAATGCGAAATCGTACCGCCTTCTACAGACATCCCCAGAGTCTGCAAGAAATAATCCCGGGTCTTTCTACCTAGCTGAAAGTAGTGCTAGCGGTCTGCGGTACGATTGTTCTGCCCCCTCTCAACCAGCGCGACCGACCGACATATTCGTCACACAGGTCTGATAAGAAAAATTCGGTGAGGAATATATCTATACGCGGGGTAGCAGGGAAGCCTGCCTGATTACCCCCCGCCTTTTCGCCCCAAGTATGGTGATTTAAGAGCCTTCGTACCATCTCACCAGCTTAGTTGGCATAAGCTCCAATCAGACCTTAAGGAAAAGATCAGGTAGTACAAGTGCCCCCAGATAAAGTATTGAATAGTTAACTTCCAAGTGCGAGGGATAATGTATCCGAACAATAGGGTAAACACACGTTAGATAGTAATAACCCGAAACGGAAAAGGATTGTAAAAAAAAAAGTGTCCGAACAATATCCCTGCCACTTGTAATATAACTCGCAAATAATCCCCGTCTTCCGTGAAAACATCCCCCCACTTCCCCACCCCGACGGCTCCAGCTGCCGTATCATAAGTCCCTGGCCAGCCAGTTGGGCCCAACCGATTCAGTGCGCCAATCAGATGACTTCTTTTGCGGAGAGAGGACCCAAAAAATCACTTTACCACACCCAACCACACTACCGGTAGATAATCGAGCCTCCTTGCACAGTTCCAGTATCCTCTCACATAATCAGCCATTTTCATGAGTAAGGTTTATCTCCGCTTTTAAGATAGAACTCCTAGAAACAGAACAGTAGCAGCTAAATGTGATATCACTAGGTCTCTTGAATCCGGCGAACTAGTATGAGGCCCTACTTCCCCTCAGAAGCCATGCTGCAGCAGACTAGCGCTACAAGTGCTCGGGGGAGTCACTAAAAACCGGGAAGCAAGTTCTGCCGATCCCACACAATTCCCACAGAGACAAGGGTTATGTTTCCCGGTCTCCGATGGCCCCCGAGTATCTCCCAAATATCTGGTATTGGGAATTGTGTTCATCTGCAATTACGGTTCCATCGCAGGTAACCAATACATGACCATGCGCTAAAATGAGTCCCAAAATTCCACTATGATACTAATCTTACATCTTATATAATGCTTCCCTAATTTACTTAGTGAGCATCCCACAGGGAGAGCACTGCCGTGCAAAATCCTTTGGACGGTGGTTTAAACTATACAACCCACGAAAGGCGGGCCAATAAATGGTGAATGCTCGCTACGCTAGGGCTGGTAACCTAGGGAAACACTGTATCTCGTACGACCAGACAATGAAAAGACGAAAGCACCGAGCCAGAAGATCCTATCAGATCCATTGCCCTCCTCCTCCCGCGGC
>Ga0307517_10004693_pt1 | contig 20929 bp, 33 predicted proteins | sample 23_EM_MG_FD_194515 | JGI IMG/M metagenome (GOLD analysis project Ga0307517, IMG submission 194515) | Populus trichocarpa ectomycorrhiza microbial communities from riparian zone in the Pacific Northwest, United States - 23_EM | ecosystem: Host-associated > Plants > Roots > Unclassified | place...
TACGATTGGGAACGGACCCCCCAAACTCCTTCACCTCACTCACCCCATCAGGAAGGATCTCTTCTCTCGTCCACGTCCATCTGACACGCGATGGAGCTTAGAGCTCGGGGATTTGTAGCGAGGGGACAGAAACGGAATATGGAAATCCACCCTCCAACTCGATTCTCTCAGCTTCAGCGCGATAAAACACTCTTTCACGGGAAAAGATATAATCCCGGGGGGGTTGGGTCGACGCGAGGTCAGTGAGGCCATACTTTCTGTGCGTGATATTACGAGAATACAGATGTGAGGGGGAGACCGCGAGGGAGTGTCGATGGAACCGGTCGATATAGTGATTTGTGGGTGTCGTTTTCCCCTTTGAGGCGTTCCAATCACCATGTGGTCAGCGGCCACGGTGTTTAGATATTGGACCTGCAGCATTCGGTGGCTCACGCGCACAAGCCAATACCCATACGATGTCCGCCACACTTCCCTTGCGTGAGGCACTTAACGAATCCATCTCCTCCGGGCGGCTCGAAGATACAAAGATAATCCTCTACTCGCGAAGGGACTCTTCTGGCTCTGTCTGTAGGCCCAGGGCCTTGTACGCCAGCAGCCACGTACTGAAGACCGTGCCATACTTCAGCGACCGTAAGTCCCCATCCACTTCTCTCGATGGTCGCGCAGTGAATGGTGCCCTTCGAGTCCTTTTCGGGACTTTTGCAGAAGCCGAGTTCAAGGATTTTTCAGAGGCCACCGACGATAGCGAGTCCGCTGAGGATTACGGTTATTACTCCGACAGCGATCTCGAGGAAGACGACGATCATGTCACGAACTCTGGAGAACGACTCCCGAAGAAAACTGTTCCTCTAAGGGGGCATCCTTTCGATCCTTTTTGTTTTTCCCTCGGCGACGATAAGTCAGCACAAACCTATGGCGAGCGCAAAGAACGCCCTGAGAAAAGAAAGGTCATAAAGATCCAAGATGTTGCCTTCATCACGTACGTCTTCCCGGAAACATGACCATCGTGTCGCTGACGATTTGGCAGATTCCAGGCCTTTTTATTTTATCTGTACACTGGTTTCATTGAGTTTGCGCCCTATGGCTCGGAGGAGAACCGCAAGTCGAGGGTAGCCGAGATCTGTTCTGTCTCAGGGGATTCAATCCCCCGCCCGTCCCCCAAATCGATCTATCGACTCGCAGATAAGGTCTCTGCCTCTCCCCCTCACCGGGAGAACGTTGCAGTGACATTATGTTTAGTACGATGTGCCCGATTTGAAAGGATTCGCCTTGGACAGCATCAGGGATGGCCTCAAACAGTGTGATATTGTGGAGGAAGCGTTTGGCGAGTTCGCATCAAAGTAGACTACTCTTCGAGTCCCACATTTGGTTTCCTGCACTGACAAGTAAGCGCGAACAGGTATCAAGAAGTCAGGGCCGTCCAAGTCGACCATCTAGCGTCCGTCTGGTTTCATGGCGACAATGTGTCTGAGGAACGTCTAGGCGAGAGGATCGACGAAAAGGTTGATAGCTATGCCAACGGGGAGCTGGATCACGCGATGGAAGCGATGGCGTTCCTGTGGGAACTTTCGAGGGAGGTCGAAGAATTTTCGAGGGAGGAAGAAGAATCATCGGTGTCATCTCCGATCCCCAGACCCGAACCCGCGCCCGCGAGTCCCCTGGTTTGTCAGCTACCCTTGGTATCCTCCTACCACTGATCCCCCTACCTGCTTGCAGGGACCATGGACCCCCAACCCTGCTACGCCCTCAGACTCAATTGCCCCAGTTTGTCCTTCTCCCCTGCTTTCTTTTTGCCGCTGATCCACTCTACCCACTGGAAGGGACCATCCGCCCTCAGCCCTGTGAATTGGGGACCCGTTGAAATTGCGTTGATCAAATCGATCCGTGAAGGCACGTTCTTTGACAGAAAGTATTGGACCAGGCACTCAAAACTTGCGACACCTTTACGGCCTTTATATATTTCGAGCATTGTGGCTGGTGAAAAACTGTCCCACATTGACGACCGTGAGTGATGTGGTCTCACTGATTCCGGGCTTTTGTGATGACGGTTTGGCAGTGGTCAAGCCGCATCAGGAAGACGGGGACCTCGATACAGGCAGCGTATCCGAGGACAGTGACTGTGAGAGTGGTTTAGAACAGGCTGGCGAGTCTACACCAGCAGACCAAGTCGATGGAAGAGAAGAATCGGAACGAGAGCCTCTCCCGGTTCTCACCATTGGTTCATTTGCAGGGTGCGCACAACATTCCGTGGCGGTGTAGCAAGAGTTGTCGACTTTGCCGGTAGCTGGAGATCCTTGTTCTTCTATCTGTGCACTGGCGTGATACAGTTTGCGCCACTTAAATCCCAAGGTGCAGATGTGCGTGCACAATACGTACGAGAGGAGGCGACGCCCGACAAGCCTCCCCCCTGTTCACCCAAGGTAATATACTCCCTCGCATCCACGGTAAGCTCAAATGTCCACGGATGCTGTGTTTCCCACCATTTGCTCACCACTCTACACCCAGCTTGATATCAAGCCTCTCCGCGATCTTGCGTTCGACGACATTTCTTGGAAAGTCACCTCCACGAATATTGTTGCTGAGCTCTTTTCGAGGTTTACCTCTCGGTGCGTGTTCATCCTGATGGAAATCATCACTGTTGTAACGCCCCATCTGCCGAGAACAGGGAAAGAGATGTCATGAAAATGCAATGCAACCTGTTGGATGGAATGTTTAACGATAAAAGCACTACCATCTCTGTGGCCGACCTGATTAAAACCATGGCAGGTGGTAACGCCGCGCACCGCGCTGGCGCATTGGAATTTGCACTAAGGAATGGCCGTTTGAGGGGTGGAGTGTCCCCAGGCCCACAAAGACAAATTAATAGCGAATTGGCAAAATATTTTCTCTATGCCACGAGCCAAACTATGTAGCGAAAAGGCACGGAAGGTTGTACCTGTAGCTCGAACCAAGTTTACTTTGTTCAGATAGGACATGGAATATTATGTGAGGCTTCGTTCAAGAAGACGGTCAACAGCAATCTCCTGATCATAACCGACAACAGAGGAAGGGAGGTGGGTCCACCAATCGCTTTCGTCCCTAATGTTACGGGTGTTGAGAGCCTTGAGATGTTCCCAGTATTCGGGATAGAATCCACTAGCCTCCCAGTCGATGATGCCTGATAGACGAACACCTCCATCCGGGGAATCGGTCACCAGTATGTTCCGCGGGTGGAGATCCCCGTGAGTGAATACTATGCGATGGTCGGTCCGAAGCATCGATGCTATCCAGCTCTTGTAGCTGCTTGAAATTCGGGACTGCAAAGAGGTGAGGAGGAACTTGTTGAACGCCACTTCATCGTGCACCGGGGATTCTGTGTAGCGATCCGACATCCTAGTATCCCTGCATCGGCCGGAGGAAGGTCCGAAGGGCTGCCCCTCGGGCTTCTCTATACCCCGTAATTTCGAGATGGCTTCGTCCAAGGACCACTGTAAATACACTTTTGATTCTGCGTTAAGAGTGGGCCACCGGCGTTCGAGAGTGTCACCCGGGATCTTGGTCATGAAAAGCAGGGACTTCTTGCCGATGGTGACGAATCCCAAACACCGCGGGGCGCGCAAGGAGGGGGCGCGCTCGGCGAGAAACCGCATGGCATCCACTTCGTCGTGGTCAAGATCACCGCCGATTTTCGCGACCAACCCCTCACCAATATCGAAAACAGCCCGCCCTGCGAGCTCCCAGATTTTCTTTCCGGCTGCAACTCGCTCAAGTATGAGTTGGGTGAAGTTTGGTGGGTTGGAACCGGGAGTGAGCCCGAGTAGCGTATACATTTCCGACGAGAGGGGTTCGAGAATATCGCACGAAAGGGTGCAAGTTGTGGGGGGCAGGTGTGCGATTTTGCGTTTTGGACCTGTAGCAATACGATCTGTCTGGTCATCCTTGGATATTTCTTTAAGAGTTGAACGCGCCACACATTAGTATCGGTAAAATTGGCAACTGATGGGTACATGCCTTTATGGTGTCTCTTTTGGGGGCGTTCCTCTGCTTGACGGCGTAGCGATGGGTACCTCCTGAGCGCCATTTGTAGAATGTCCCCTAAGTCCGCTCCGGGGTTGCACTCGAGGGCTCTCGTGAGCATACGAGTAACAGAGTTGTTGGCACGGCGGTATCCCTCTTTCTTCTACCAGCTCGTCTACGGCGCTGTGGCTTGAAGCTGAAGATTGGGACATTGTACCTTTGTACGCAGACCCCTCGGATGGAATGATCCATGGTTAAGATATCTTCTCACGGCCCTTCGACACTGAATCCCACCGCGTTGTACTTGGGACCTCTAATGAAACTGCGACGCATGATATCACGTTAATACAAGTGGATCACATTCACAGGAACAGCGAAAAAGGGTCCCCCATTCGCGTTTACAACTTTGCGTTCCCCGGGGCCACAGTGGAGGACGACCTATCCATTCAATTCTCCCACTTCAAGACAAATCTACGTGACGCGACTCTCAACGGAGAAAACACGATGTATCGTACGTGTCATGTGGTCCATCAAGAAAACACCGCTGGAAACAGCTTAAAAGCTCACAACTTTGGCCTGGCAATAGTCTTTTTTTTGGGTACCAATGACTGCGGCAGGACGCCCTCGGATGATTTGGAACCGGTAACGGAAGTCGTCTTCGACGTGTTGCACCACCTGTATACGAAGTTTAATGCGAGAAACTTCGTGCTCATCGACGTTCCACCGATCGACCGTTCTCCAGGAGGCATGGGTATGGGTTAACCTAGATACCCTTTTCCTCCAAAATTTGGCCGTTCACACTTGTATGGACCTAGCCTTGGAGTCGAGGGGTTCCAGTTGAACGGGGGTCGCCATGTGGTGTGCTTTGTGCCCCCTGAGCAAGGGGCGGTCCGGATTTATAGGCGGGTGGGACCCCAGCTGGTTCTATGACCCGTTCACAAGTCGCGGCGTCCCGCTAGGAAAAAGTTGGTTCTTTGTCGATGCATATGCAAACCCCATCGATAAGGCGTAAAAAACGAAATGGCTCCTCCAAAGACGAGCTGACGGTAGTACGCGGGCAATCGAAGAGTCACCCGGGATTCCTGTTGGGTGGCGGGGCTGTGACTACACGCGTAGTATACGCCAATAAAATCCCCCAAGCCCAGTCGCATTGGATGTATGGGTCCGTTAAACGACGCGCAAATAGTCAAGTCGCTTTCCAAGTGAGAAGGGTTTCGTGCTATCCTGTGCGCTCGAAATCTGTATCATTGTATGTGCCTGTACGGATATTGGGAACGATGTGCCATTTGGATTATTATCATTGGCCGAGAGCCTCGAGAGGGTACCGGATGGTCCACACCACGTTTCGGCACGATCGACACCAATAACATCGGCCGGGGTCCGCCTTTCTTGATCAATTTTATTTTGCCAACATGGCCACTTCGTGCTCAGTGCAACTCCCATCTCTCGAAGATGTCCATAAAAGCACTTCAGATGATGGATGGAGCGCGCTGAAGAAAGTTGTATCGATGCTATTCGAGCACTCACCCGTCCTCGATGAACACCTCGTTCCAGAACTCGCTTTATCCTCATCCACACTTATATCTTATACCGACCTCATTGACCACTCTGCCACAATAATCCGATCGTGGCCACCCACCCTCCAGTCCTCTTTCATCTCTGGACACCCCCGGATCGGTGAACAGAACCCCAAACAACTCTCAGCCCTCAGCGCGTCGGAACAGGCGAGATATTTCACGCCGCTGTGGGTGATTGAGAGGCTCGGGTGGTTGAATGGGGTGTATGAAGGGAGATATCAGGGGTTGAGGTATATCACGTTCGTGAATGGAAGGACGAGGAGGGAGATTATGGAAGAGATGGAGAGTGTGTTGGGTGTGGAGAACACGCAGGAACCTGAGCGGAAGGAGGAGACAGGAGCATCATCGCTGAGAGAGGTGGAGGTGAAAGCAGAGGTCGGAGGAGAGGAGTGGTTGAGAGAGTTGGAGAGAGCGATTGGTGAGGTTATCCTGATCGCAAAGGATCGAGTGAGAAAGCTTGATCTCTCTTGAACTTTCGAAAGGCCATCCCAAGCCGGAGGGCGATGGATAAATCGATAACCGCTCATTATCCCAAAGAGCGCTTCTGTTCCATACCAGGTAAAAACTTTAATGCGACAGAACGTTCTTGAACACAAAATCAGCGCAAAGTTCGAAGGGGGGATTCGGATCGACTTGGGTCGGAAGGTATATAAATGACATCATGCTTTCTGCGAGTGTTGTTGCATACAGAAGGGAAATGGATGGATATTCCTCGAGTCCGTAGCGACGAGTGACAAACTGATATTACGGTACCGGAAACACGAATGAAGGGGGGAGAACTGGAAAACGACGCAACAGTGGCAGTACCACCAATGGTGGGCTACCTGAATCGTCTCAGACAGTTTTGACACGAGGTGTATTTTGATTCGGTTCGGGGGAACCCACAATTAGTGCACTCCAGGTAAGGGGTTAAACTGTGACGGTGAGTTTGCTTGCACTTAACGCCCGCCCCCATCGAACGATAAGAAACCGGATTGTAGTGTAACTCGCAGTCGTTGCGGGGGCAGCGCAAGAGCACTCCGGCCATTGAGAAACCGTTTCTTAGCCCAAGCTTCAGCGCACTAGCACGGTATGCGGTGTTACCGTTCGTCATGCGTTTGATGATATCCACCGCGGAGGCGGAAGTGTTGTCGTTGTCGTAGTTGTCATTCAAGAGCTCCCACTGCATTTTCATGACATCGCCTTGTCTGTTTCGGTCGTCAATATGTCACCGTGGTGGTTGTTTCTTTTAGATCGAAATGGCCCTCACCGAGAAGTGAAGCCCGAAAAGAGCTCGTTGACAACATTTGCAGAAGTGATTTTCGACCGTATGTCACTCATGGCTAACCTGCGAAGTGGTTCGATGTTGAGCTGTATGCGGAGCAGTGAGAAACGCAGGGAACACAGGGAAGGTGTACACGGGAACTCACCGCGGCCGCGAGTGAGTAGATTACTTTGGGCGAACAGGGAGGAGGCTTGTCAGACGTCGTCTGCTCTTGTATGTATTGTGCACGCGCATCTGCGCCTTGGGACTTGAGAGGTGCAAACTGTATCACATCCGTGCACAGATAGAAGAACAAAGACCTCCAGCTGCGTGCAATGTCAACGACAACTCCCCCGTCAGTATGAGACACTCCACATACGCAGCGAACGATCCAATGGTGAGAACCGGGAGGAGTTCTTGCTCCGATTCTTTCTTGCAGTTGACCCGCTCTCTCGGTGCAGAACTCCCGACCTGTCCCGAATCGCTCTCGCAGTCGCTGTCATCGGGTTCAACACCCTTGTCAAAATATCCAGCCTTTTCTCCCCAATGTTCCGCGACTGCATAATAATGGTTCACAAACGCTGGAAATGAGCGAGACGGTGGCACTTACGGCCATTGATATGTGACACTTTTTCCCGAGCCACGACACTTGAGAAGTATATAGGTTGCAAGATCTTCGCCGTGTTTGAGTTTCTGGTCAAATACTTTCGGTCAAAGAAGGCCCCATCACGGATTGATTTAATCAACGCAGTTTTCAAGGGCTTCCAGTTCGCAGGGCCGGGGACCTGTGGGACCTACCGATAGGTTTTAAAATGGATTAGGAGCGAAAATAGACCAGTGGTAGAGAACAAACAAAACTACGCGTGCTCGGGGTGGGTGGGGGTAAGCTGCCGCCGCTCCTCGAAAGCTTCCATAAGAGGGACATAACCTCTGCCGCGTGGTCCAAATCTCCGTTGGCGTAGCTCTCGACCTTGTCGTCAATCTTCTTGTACAGTTCATCTGTGGACTCCTTATCTCCACAAAACCGGACATATAGCAGATGGTCAATTTGCACGGCCCTGATTTCCTCGTACCTGTGTGTACTCGCTCGTCAGCGCATCAGATAGAGTGGGGGTTTGGTGGGTGTTTACTTTGACGTAAACCCGCTGAAGATTTCTTCCACGATATCACACCGTTTGAGGTCATCCCTGATGCTGTCCAAGGCAATTCCTTTCAAGGTAGGAACATCATACTGAAAGAGGCGTCAAACATGCACCCGGCGAAACGAGGGGGGTGGGGACCTTATCTGCCAGTCGGTAGATCGACTTCGGGGACGGTCGAGGGATCGAATCCTCCAATGTGGAAACAATCTCGGTACTCCTCAACTTGCGGTTCTCCTCCGATCCATGCGGCGCAAACTCGATGTGCCCGGTGTAGAGATAGAGCAGAAAGGCTTGGAATCTATCGAGTCTTTAGTGGTGCGGTGGTGGATTTTTGAACAGACACACGTGATGAATGCTACATCGTGGATCTTGATGACCTTTCCCTTCTCAACCCATTTCCCGCGCTCGCCGTCTGTAAGCGTGGGTTTGTTGTCACTGAGAGGAGAGCGAAAAGGGTCGAAGGTGTGGGGTATCGTTCTATTCAGCGTTTCCTTCGGGTTAACAGCATCATCTTCTTCCTCGAGATCGCTGTCGGGGTGGTAGCCGTAACCTTCGGCGCATTCATTATCGTCGAGGGGCTCCGAGAAATCCTTCGACTCGGCTTCTGCAAACGTTCCAAAAAGCACTCGAAAGGCGTTATTCGTTGGGTCACTTGAGAAAAGTTGAAGGGGCATACGATCGTTGAAGTAGGGCACAGTCCTCAAGACATGGCTGCTGGCGTACAGCGCCCTGGGTTGACAGATGGTACCAAAGGGGTCTCTTCGTGAGTATAGGATTACCTTCGTGTCCTCGAGCCGTCCGGAAGATATGGTTGCGTTCAGGGCCTCTCGCAGGGGGAACGTAGCAGCCATCGCTTTGACGTCGATTCGCAAGTGCGTGTGAGCCACGCAGGGAGACCCCAGTATATACGCAAGGTGCTCGCGTGCACATTGCGGCTACCCTCATATTTCGGTTTCATGATCGGATCGATAAGGGCCAGGAGGATGCCTCAGGGTGTTGACTGTCATTGATTCCACCGGAATGGCCGTCCCGAACACCCTCAGCCCCCCTAGAATGATTCCCGTCCATCTGATCTGGCACACCGTGCTACACGCGCAGTCCACACCAATAAAATCTCCCAAGCCCAGCTGTATTGGCCGCACATGTGGGTCCGTTAAACGGCGCGCAAAGAGGTACACATTTACGCCTTACGAGTTCTCGTGCCATCCTCGTGTCCGCATCGATCATCTGGAAGCGGCCATCCCAATCACAGCGATGTAACGAGTGACAGGCAGAACACATGATCTCACCATAGAGCTAGAACAAGTCCTCCTGCCCTTGAGTTAGACCACCAAAGTAACACGTCAAAGCCTTCAGCTTGTTCCCCATCCACTCTTCCTCTACCTCCACCATCCTAGCCTTATTTTTGCCCTTTGGATCACCCGTTTCCGTATTCGTAACGAGGTCAGAGATCTCTTGAAGGTTCGTATTTCGTGGTAGATAGTAGGCGATGTTGGGGGTGATGCGTTCCGCGAGTTCAAACAACTCCGAGCCATGGATGGGCGTGACATCCGAGAGCAAGAATTCGGGATGTTGAGGAACATCCGAAGGTGGATTGGAGTCCACCCTGTGAAGGTATGATGGTCCCCCCCATGGCGGGCTAAGAAAAATCACATCTACAACCCTTCCCCCTTCCCTCGCCTCATCCCGCCTGACCAGTGTTTTCGCAAACTGGACAAAATCTCCAAGTATGAACTCGATTCTGTTGACAACACCGTATATGGCCGCGTTGTGTCTTGCAAGTCGTAACCGCGTCTCATCATTGTCGATCGCAATGACACGCTCGCAGGTCTGGGCAAACGCGATTGCGTTTCCACCCACCCCACAAAACGCGTCCACGATTGTATCGCAACGACACCTCTCCGCGATCTGGTTCGCGATGAGCTCCGGGGTAACGCTGTACCACCCAACGCGATCCAGGAGACAGCCCTTGTCATAGAGCGAGAAGTATCTGCGCCGTTGAGAGAAATCTGAGTCGATGACGTTTGGTTCTGTGCGTTTGGATCAGGGACTGTGTGGGCGGACGTACATTTCTGAAGATCTTCCGGAACCTGGGATGATTCTGCGTAGAATGGAACTAGGCCGGTGGCACTGTAGCCTCCGCGCACGGAACCCGAAGGGAGGAGTTTTGGCACGTCCGTTTTCCGTTTTTTTGTCGGTCGGTCATCGTCGCCTGTCTCCTTTACTGTCGAATCGGAGATTTGAGATGAGGATGCAGATCCAGTGTCGGTTTTTAACGCGTCCAAGAACCTCGAAACCCCAGAGAATTTTGTTCGACTTTTGCCTTTGGCCATGATGGTCGTCGGGAATTGGAAAGCTGATCGGGCGCGTCGAATCCCGTCTTCACTCCGTGCCCACTTCCGCCCGATCCTACACGTTTGTCCGACCGCGTTCGCGGTCGTTCGGGATCCCCCTAACCTCGCTTGGTCGAGGCGCGAAGATGCCGCCAAAACGAAAGTGCTTCGCAAATTTGGACGGTTCCGACGTCGAAGGTCCTCACCCAGACGTATCTGTTCCTGAGGATGGGGGTACGGCGCCAAAGAAGCGAGGGAGAAAATCAATCATAGATGCAATCCTCCAGGAAGAAGGTACGGTCGCCTCCCGTTGTGAATTCCTACCTGACATTTGACTGTCCCACCCACCCTCAAGCAAGAGGAACACCTGCGCCTGTCCTACCCCAAAACCAGTGGTCTGTCTCTCTCGTCCGGCCACAGAACTTGTTACCAACGACAAACCCCACGAAACGGCGGAAGGTTCAACCCGTCATCCCATCCCTAGTTAAGCAGAAGTATCCCTCACCGGGGACACCGTCAATATGGGGAACCGTGAGCTATCCATCAACAATTACCGACCAATTAAGTATCTGATGAGTCGCGTTAGAACAAGGGAGATTTCTGTTCTGCGTTCAAGAGCTTGACCGAATCGTTCGGTGGGATCTGCTTCGCCAACCTCGGCACATTCCCTGTCCTCGCTTGGCTCGTTGAGGGCCCACGGTGGCCCGAGGACATGGTGGACGGAAAGAACCTCCACCTGAGTCTGTGAGCGTGTGATTTGTGTTGTAACTTGTCGTACTGACTTGGCCAGAGTTACAGAGTTCAAACCCAAGGACCAGTCCATTGCGTCCACCTCTGCTGCCAGCCTAGAGAAGAAAAAGGGTAGACAGAAACGCAGAACAAAGCGAGGGGATTTGAATGCTGTACTTATCACTCCGGGAGGTGCGACCGACACGACCGCTCCCCATGCTACACATACCGAATTTGACTCACCCCCTGAAGATCCTCAGCCGGCACCTCAAAAACGATGGCCGTGTCTTGTGCGGTCTCCGATATATAACCCCGACTACCCTACATTCTGTGAATGTCTGCAACCCCACTGTTCCTACCATTGTCCGACTGCCAGGGGCATCCTCTCTCGTGGCTGCACGACTTATAGCTGGCCCTCTCCCGAAATCAGTAATTACGACTGGTCGCCGTCGGCTGAACCACATGCGAATCATGACACCAGTATTGGAGTGGGACATCGAGGGGGCCTCATCGAGGATCCCAGTGCGTGTAAGTATGTCCCGTTCCCGACCTGAACTTGCTGAACCAGTGGCTGCAGCTGGTGAACGTGAACCTAATGTCCAAGTCCAAGGCAAAGGGTTCCCAGCCCCGACTCCCGCGTTGCCTTCACGTCTCCCCCTGAACGCGGTAAAGATGTATGCGCAAGTTGTACCGGAACTCGCTTCATTACTGGACCACATGGAACGAAAGAGCCCAATGCTGGTCATCTCGGCCACGGACGCAAGCACGGGCTCTTTCCTACCGTTCCAGCTACCATCTGAATACGGATGCGTCGTCTTGGGCTTCTTTGATGTCGAAAGTGTGGAGGTGGGTAACGCATCCCCTTCCATTCCTCAGGGATTCCACCTTTCTCAAACCCTCTCTGGATTAGTGTGAGAGTGGGGATTGCTCTCCTGCCTCAAGTATCCAACCTGGGAAACTTTCATGGAGGGTGCGGCTACATTATACGCCTCCGTCGGACGCGACGAACTCGAATGGAAACTTGACTTCGCCATGGTGGTTAGCTCCGCCGACCACACTGGAGACCCCTGATGTGGCGGTCCCTGCCCTTTCGACCTCCATTTTGGAATCAGAGATGAGCGTTATCGAGAAGGGGGCGGATGGATCAGACGAAGCACCAGCATCGGTAGATGCACGCTGGTGCATTATCCAAGCACTTGATGGAAACCCAAGACGACCCTGGTGGCATTGCCTAGGTTGCGGAAGGATCAACCAGAGAGATATGCTCACACACCGACGTTGCCCGGTTTGCCAGGTTTGTCTTATGCCTTTCTTTTCTTCGTTTTCACCTCAGCCCGCTGGATACCGACACCATCTGCCATTTATAGAGGAAGGAGGACCCAGCGCCACCGTTTATTATTGAGGATGTGCTACAAGATACCTCGACAGCCCCATATCCGTGTAATCACGCCCCTCGGAGCATGAAAGCAGATGACATCCTGGTAAAGGAATTCCCTGATATGACGACCGTATACTGCTACAACTTTCGTGACGAAACTCTCCCCGTCGAGACCGCCGTCAACCCAAAGTCGGAGAAAGGGGCCTGTGTAAAACACATCTTCACCGGTCCCTACGAAGGCTTGAAAGTTCAGGCTACGGGCCTCTTTCTCCAGATCCAAGAGGGTATCGAACTGGGCTGGCGGAGCGTTACAGCTGGGGTTGCAGAAGGTACTTACCCACCCTACCCACCACTCCCGCCTGACTACCTTACCTTACACCGTGCCTACTCCGTTTAGGACTGTACTACTCTTGGGAATCACCCCGCCATGGTTGGGTCGACAGCGAGATTCCCCATTGCATTCACCAAGTACGAAAGCTCATCTCCAAGTTCGTCAGCGACTACGGTGATAAAGATCCCGGAGACGAAAATCAACTCAACGAGATGCTCTGCGAGGAGCTACCAGCCGACCCCCAGCCATCAACAAGCTCGCAAGACTCGAAAGGGAAGGATGAGAAAGCCACCGAAGATGTTCGAATCAATCACATTATCGCTTTGGCATGGACTACATCCGGGTCGAGAAGGGTGCGTGAGGTTGATGATATACCATGCCTTATTTTTGCACCTTCACTCCGGTTCCTGATACGTACTGTTTCATTAGGGCACTTTCGTATCTGCCAAGGATAGCCCCGTGTTCATGCTCTGCCTTGGTGCCAATGTGGAACTCGAACTGGAGCGGTGCCTTCCCGATCCTCCGGAATCTGCCGCGATCGCAAATCTGGAGTCCAACCCCCCAGCCAGTCAGGACGTAGGTACCCTAGGGACAGCAGATGAGGGGGCTGGGCAAAAGCAGACCCAGGGCGGGAAGCAGAGAAAGTCGAAAAAGAATCCCGACCTAGAACCCGGTCCGGAGGCCAACGCCAATCCCAAGGGGAAGAAGAAGGGCAAGGGCAAAGGAAAAGCTGTGGCATCCCAGCCACTCAAGGAAAAACTGAAGCCAAAGCCCACCGCGCCCCCTCACGAGAGATTGAAGATCAGCATGGTGCATGGAGATGTCTTGATTTTGAGCGGCGGGGATTACATCGTACGTCACCTCCTGTGTTCTCTGAGAGAATTTTGGGGCCGACCCGTTCGATTCTGCAGTATACGCTAACGCGAACCGGGGTGTCTATCTGTGAGTCTTTATCGTTTTCGCCATCCTACCTCGAGCTGATCTTCAAACACGAGTGCTCTTCGCTTTGTCCGACGCATAGTATTGAGTGGACGTGCGTTGATGAGGGTTTCATGCTTCAGTGGATGGTGTTTTCGCACTGGCTGACCGAGTCGGTGTCTGTACGTTTGTCCAAGAGTAAAATGTGGATCCGCAAACCCAGCAGGGCCCAAAGAATAGTATTATGGGTGCTTAATCTGCACGCGCAGTTGACCGGTTCTCCAGGAGGCAAAGTCGAAGCCAACGAAATAAAAAAAACAGGTACCTCGGGTAAGGGCTGGCGGGAGGTACCAGATAAGCTTCGAGCCAGATTGCGCATGACCTCCCAGGGCAGGCTCATCAAAGCAATAGGATCCCAATCTTCCGTGGATGTTACGATCCCACACGGTTGCAACACCTGCGGAAAGCCAACGGGAACTACGCAAATCAGAACAGGCCCGGAGGGATCCAACAAGAATACAGCGTGGATAGGCCAGTGAAAATCAGGGACACGTATCCCTCTTCTTCGGGGGAGATGTAGTTGATGGCCAGGGGAGGTGGTGAGATTCTCGTACTCCATAGTCGTCCCCTTTCTGCGCGCAGCAGATCTCAGGATGATGTCCTCACCAGCCGGATGGCCAAAAGATCTCTTTCCATCCCTGCCTGAATGCTACCAAGACCTTGTTGGAACTCGTTCGTGAGCCGATCTGAGTGACGAGACTTCTTCGACTGACCCTCGAGAACGTGCCTCTGAATGCGGACATTGCTACACCGTGTACATCCATTATTCTCCCTGGCACGAGACATAAGCGGGTGTACCAAGAACACCCCCGAGCCTCCACTGTAGATTGAGAGAGATGACGGGGTACACGGCGATGAATTTTCCGATGAATCGTGGGTTGATGGCGGACATGCGGTCCGGTAATATTTCCCACGCTTGCAACCTCATCCGGACCTTGAGTCAAGTGATCCAGTACGCATTCCGTCAGGCTTCGGTGCCACGTTCTGTATCTCCCACCGCCACCCACGTCCATCCGGTCTTTGCCGTAGTCCAAATCCTCTTTTTTCATACAGCAAGGTGCATTATCTCACCACGAGTCGATGACGAGCGGCTCACTTTGCGGAAGCATCGCCTTCCTGGTCCTGCTGTCACCAAGACGCCCCCCCTCACACGGAAGCGCGTTATGCCAACATGGTCTGTCGTTGTGTAGTTGGAAGTATCCAAGCTCTCCGCGTGTACGTGTCCCCCTGAGACAGTTGAATTGGACATCATGTCGCCGATGTCCTTGCCCAAGAATCAGGTGCGCGCACGCTCTTGATCATGATTCCCCGGCAAAACACCGACGCCTGTGTATCTTTGACATCAGCGACCTCGGAGGTGCCGACGGGGATGCCCCGGACCTTTCTTGACCCCCAGCATCCCCCCCACAGTATGACTGATTATCCCAGTGAATATCTTTGCACGATACTGGCACTGTTCAATTCCCTCCAGACGGTTAAACCGTGACCCATTGAAGCGGGTGCGTGACATACGCTGGTGTTTCACAAACATGATGTACTTCATTTCTGTCAATTCAGTCGCATTCGAGCTGTACCTATTCCGTCCTACGGGGGCTGCCAATTCGTGACGCGTGAAGCGTGAAGGATGGAATGATGCGCCGTGTGCCCCATGACATGAATTACACGAGTTTTTTTATCCCAGTACGAGGACGGAAGCAGCTAAACCTCTTGTCGTCTGGACGTCGATTAACCCCGGTCGAATACAGCCTGAGGCATCGAGTGAGACCGTAAATGCACCCATGGGGACGGATCGCCGTCGATTGAGGAAGCCGGTCAACTTCGGAGTTGCGGGCGGAGACGCAGCGGGGCCATGATGCAAATCCAAGCGCTCGAGGGGCGGATCGACCCAATAGGGGCGTTTAAAGTCGAATTTGGGCGTCAATTATCACCGCTGTGGGCTGTTGACGGAGCCCGTCGCTCCCCTCGTTATCGACCGCATTCCTGCCCCACAGCGCACTGAACGCTGCAGTACCGATGACGAGCCAAAAGATGCATCTTCCGTGCATGCTCGTGCGGCAGCTATCGCAGGCGCCATTGGATGACCCTACCCGGGGCTTCGTGGAACGGTGCGCGCACCTTCCTAACAACCTCGAGGCACTTCATTCCACCCAAACGGCCCGATACCTCGGCCCACGTTTCGAAGGTCGGGAACTCGAGGTCAGTCTGGCAGTATACCCACAATCCCACTTTCCCTACCCACTTCGATGATTCCATCCGAGGGTATCACCGCTCGCATTTGTTGTTGTCCTTCACCTTGTCAACGACCATTCCAGTTTTCCGCAACCAATCGAACATGCCCCAAACCACAGCGACTCGACGAGCGTCCCAAAAAATTCTTAAAAGGTGTGGCGCTGCAAACTCCGAGCGCCCCTAGTGGGTTCCCGTACGGCATCGTCTTGTCAGTTTCCTTTGACGTTATTTATGACAGTAGGATGATCAGCCGACGGAGTGGAACCAACCCCAACCACACCTGCCTTTTTTCAGGCACCCCGGCGACTGATGGCAGGATGCGGGGACGAACCCGATCTCTTTGCACTTTCCACCTCTTCACACCAACTCCCGTTTCCCTCAACAACATCCATGAGTGCGAAGGGTGCCTGTCTTGCATGTCGGTGAGTGTGTCAGATCCTGTCGCCTCCAGCCCAAATCAACCAGAGTTCCGTACTATCGCAGGGCTGGGAAAGCGGTGAGTTGCATCATACATCCCCCAAGCTGCACTCCTGAGCAGTTCTGCCCGCGATTGGACCTACAGAAATGCGTCCCGGGACCCGGCCAACGCTGCGAACGATGCATATTGCGGGAGTCCAAGGATTGCGTTTACAAGAAAACCAAGAAGCGAGGAATAGGAAAGACCCTTCGCATGAGGGAGGCGTGCAAACGCTGTCGGTCAGCACCCCACCGTTTACCGACATTGAGCAAAGGCACTGACATCAGATCTCCCAACTGTGCAGAGCAAGGAAGAGGGTGAGTGATCACACCCATTACCAGGCACAAATATATCAGATGAGCTCAGACACAAGCACAACCACACCACAGAAATGCGATGCCAAACGTCCATGCATGACATGCCTTGAAGCTAACGGTGCACAGGAATGCGAGTACGAAATCCTCGGCACCCAACCCCGTCCCCCCGGTCCTACCCAATTTTTGTTATGGAATGGACCTGACCCCTCGAGTTCAGGGTATGTCTCCGCACATGAGTGCTGCGCCGTTGGGGAAGCGGTCCCAGAATTCCCTACCCAACCACCCGTTGCCACCATTACCCAACCGGGCCCTGAAGCAGTTCCGCCCGCCCAGGCGCTTATCAACCCCCTCGGTCATAATAGTCCACTACTCGAGCTTCAACCACACAAGTTCAATGCGGTTAGGACGCACAGCCCTCCCCGGATTACACTCCCACCTTTCTCTGTGCTCTCCGCTCTCGTATTTTCCAGGATCCCGCACGAGCCCCGTGTTACATTATCGTTCCTGGGAGCTGAACGATTCCAGCTTTCCGATGCAGCTCTGGGTGAACTGGATATGAAGTTGTATGCATTCCGAGCCCACTAATTGCTCATGAGGCTAATAACCCCCTGTCAGTCGGCTAAGGGTCATATGCAGACTGACCGAACTAGGAATCCGCTTCACTTCCGAGAAACAACAAGCCCTGTTACGCGGCGACACTTCGGGGACCGTTATCAACCCGTTCTTTATACACGCTGCACAATCCCTGGGGATGTACTTCTGCGAGGGCATGGACGGTTCGTTCGCCATGATCAGACTCCAAGCGAAATACGTTCAGAGATCTTTGGAACTGCTCGCAGAAGTTTCCAAAGAACGAGACTGGGAGCTCAGAGCGCAGGTGGCGCTCTGGGTCACGGCTGGATCCATAATCATGCGACTGAGTCACATCACTTCCCCGTATATCGAGAAGAGCTGTGAGGCCGTTAACACCGCGGGACTTCAGTTTATCCCGACGTATGGACGACCGCCAGCATTCTCCGAAGCCCTACACGAAAAGCTATCGGTTCTGTCTCAGATCATATATTTCGAGAATTTCTCGTTCCTAACATGTGGCGGGGCGGAACCTACAATGACGGCGAGGATCGAGAGGGAATTTGGGCATAGACTCCAGGTACGGCCTGCAATCTCATAATCGTTTCCGTTGCGTGTTCAGCATTCCTCACAGGAAGTCTATCCGGTATTGTTCAAGATCTGCCCATTGACCATGCGCACGCAAGCCATTTTGCTGGTCAGAGACACGGTGATCACACTCGATCTTCGTCCTGTTGATGGTCAGTATCGTTTCGTCCCCTCCCACCGCACGAACCATCAATTACGTTCCATGGTTGCCAGAGTTCCAACTTGGCATTTGGAGACAATCGTGCGATCAACTAGCGTCCCTTCTGGACAACTACTCCCAGGCTCTGCTGCTCAATTTGCGCAAGTTTCAAGAGTTTGGCGACAAAAGCGGCGCAGGGATTATCAGGAGCAGCTGCGTCAGCTGTCTCGCTCATCTCGCCGTCCTGTGCGAGACCCTCTGTCAGATGGAGCCCGCCCAGACAGAACTGGACATCCTCTGCGATTCGGCGTTGGAAAGGTTGAGTAAGTTGGCCCAGGATATGCGAACGGAGGAATACACCCGTCTCGACCTACTGCTCGGGGTTTGTGCCATCCTGTAACAGCCAGACCAACACCACTGACGGCGAACGCTACGTAGATATCCTGGAAAAAGGCGTTAGGGGTCTTTACTGCTCGCCTCGCCGACGTCGCTCTCGAACACGGCACGAAGCTGCGGCGGTGGATGGAAACCGTCGCAGAGGTCCATTCGGATTTGGCGGCGAAACTTCCGGACATCGAACCCACAGTTCTCACTTCGCGTGCTTGGCAGTTAGACGGGCGTACCGAAGGATCACGATACCCGAATCTGATGCTCCCTTGGGAGGGGCAGCGGTATGGGTTGTAACCGATATAAGCACGGGGTGTATAGATCCGGGCCTACATCCTCGAGAGGAGCAGGACCCCCTTTAACACCTGTACCGTCCCCCTTCCTTCACAGGCCTTGACTTTGGTTAATCCGTTGTTTCTCTTCCTCTATACGCTAAAAAAAAGGAGTCTTTCAACCATCATGATTAGCGATACATTACATAGCCCCTCGTGAGCGTTTTCTTTTCGGACGCGAGCACGAAACAAAGATTGACCGATTACGAATACTCACCTTCATTTTGAGAACTAAATCTTTCCCATAAGCTGCGTGAGGTCCAAAGGTGGGAACAGTCATGTGCAAACACTGTCTCGCATTTAAACCCGCAGTGGTGCACTGTCGCAAGTGATTCACTGTGATACGCGGCCGGCACGCGATTTGTGCGGGACGTGAAGTTAAAATTTTGAATGGCAAACGCACTTCGAGTCCAACGAGTCGTGTCTTCAATGGTGTAGCGATTATCTGACCTCCAGGCAGTCCTTGATCCGCATTCGTCTACTATGGGCCTGTCTCACGCTTGGCATCTCCTGACCCCAAGCCAACAGCCACACTTTGCAAGAAGCGCATCATTAGGGGGTGTCTATTTAAGCCCGAAATATTTGCACATGCCACGCTCGCCCAACTCACGCGATCTCCGTCCTCCTTGGTGCGTCTTTGAACGCAGACAGGCCTGTTGCGTCGTATAAATACGACTTGTAACGAACGTTGCTTACTTCAACCTCCTGAGACATGGCGGCTACCACTCCTCTTCGCGAGGCTTTGAACCAAGGGATTTCCTCTGGAAACCTCGTCGACACAAAGATCATCTTGTACTCATACAGGGACTCCTCCGGTCATGTCTGTCGGCCAAAGGCGCTCTACGCCAATAGCCACGTCCTGAAGACTGTCCCTTACTTTAGCGATCGTGAGTCCACCGCCACACTCGATGCCACTCGTGCAGAACCTCAATGTTGTTTTCAAAGTGCTCTTCGGGAATTTCCTGGAGTCTCAATCGAAAGACTTCAGGGAAGCAATTGATGAGGAAGAATCTGCGGAAGACTACGGATATTTATCCGACAGCGACCTTGAGGACGGTGAGGACGAGAAGGTCGCCCCCTCCAAGCACACAACCGAGTCGAAGGCCCGCCTGCCCGACCCATTTGCGGTCCCTGGCAAGGACAAGAAGATTGTTTGTGAGGAACACGTTGGCAAGGGGAAGGTTGTCAAAATCCCAGACATGGCGTTCGTGACGTAAGTTCAAGTTGGCAATCTCTTCAGCGTTTTTTTGACGTTGTTGCAGGTTCCAAGCTTTTCTGATGTATCTCTACACCGACACGATAGAGTTCGCGCCGTTTGGGTCCGAAGAGAACCGCAGATCGCGAAGCACTGAAATTGTCACACCCTCTGATGACAACGTTCCCCGGTCGTCCCCAAAGTCCATTTACCGACTCGCGGACAAAGTCTGTACCCGGTCTTTGTAATGTACTCAGAGCGTCCGATGTCTGACAAACTCTCACCGCAGTACGACGTCCCCAGGCTGAAAACCCTGGCTCTGAATCGCATACGCGGTGGACTGACAAAGTGCGACATCGCCGAGGAATCCTTCAGCAGATTCGCATCCCAGTGAGCCGGACAGATTACTGTAGTTGGCTATACGTTGACAGAGAGGCGCAGATACGACGAGATAAGGAGTCTGTACATGGGCCAACTCGTGTTCATTTGGATGGAGGATTCGAAGACAGAAACGACTCAGGTTAGTGTCGACAAGAAGATCGACAGTTTCGTCGAAGGGGATCTTGAGTACGCGACGGAAATGCTTTGTACATTGTGGGAGATTGCAAACGAAGATAAAGATATCGAAGCCCCTTCGAATGTCTCGCCTGCTGTGAGTTTGTTCTGGCATTGTCGTCTTACCTATATTATGCGAGAGTGCTTACTTCACGTAATCAGGCCGCGCAGGTCACGAGCCCTGCCCACTGGGCCTCTGTGAAGATCGCGCTCATCAGGTCAATTCGTAAAGGGGCCTTCTTTGACAGGAAATATTGGGCTAGACACTCGAAGGCTGGGGACACATTGAAGCCCGTTTACTTTTCAAGCACGATCATTGGCGATAAGGCACAGCAACTGAGCGAATGTACGTCGAAATTCGGATATAGATTTGCTGAAGTGCTGAGGGTCACCAGTGGTCAAATATCTCGACTTGAAGGGCCGGCATCCTCTCATGAACGATCTAGAGGGAGA
>Ga0307517_10004694_pt1 | contig 20923 bp, 24 predicted proteins | sample 23_EM_MG_FD_194515 | JGI IMG/M metagenome (GOLD analysis project Ga0307517, IMG submission 194515) | Populus trichocarpa ectomycorrhiza microbial communities from riparian zone in the Pacific Northwest, United States - 23_EM | ecosystem: Host-associated > Plants > Roots > Unclassified | place...
ATTTTCACTTACCATCGGTTACATTATCCTCTTTGTATTAAAGACATCGATATTTCAAATAATTCTGGCACACCTTCCGGTACTTTTATAGCAACCGTATTCCGAATACACGATGAGAATAGAAGTATAGACAAAAGATCCTAGGATAAGAACGGCAAGAGAGCCGAAACCACTGCCAGCACTGACGATGGCTATATTTTGGTCTGCACGGGCATTAGATTCTTTAAGGGCTTTATAAACCTACGAGAGTCAGTTTAGCAGAGAAAATAAATTTTAAAGTTATCAGGCACAAACAGTGATTCCATTATAGAGAATTGGAGCAATCGTATCCAATGGCAGTCCTTTGCGAATTCTAGCGACATGTGCGGCCTTGCCAATCGCATATTGCTGGAAACTGCCTTCCACAGCGTATCCTGAGGGTAGAGCCTTCCCCTATAAGGACTAGTCTCCGGCATCCCTATTCCCCGTTAGTATGGTTGTGTAGGAGCCTGACGGAATAAACTTACAGACTTGATGTCTGCCGGGTCGTCTACATTACATTGATCTCTTCAACCAGTTCGCCCATAGCGACGACAACCCCAGCGCCTTTGAGACCATCAGAAACGTACCCTCTTTAGCTAGATGAAAGTATAATGCCTTCGTGACCATAAATCAGGTTTTGTTTAGTGCGCAAAGGCCAGTCATCCATTATACAGTAGAATCACACTTCAATCGGCTATAAAACTTTTCAAATCGGGCCCACTCACAGAAGTCAATTTTCCACAGCTACGAATTCTCGCACCCCCCCTTGTACCTCAAGAACAATACCTATTTACAACAACAGGACAACAAGAAGCCTTCTGATAACTATTTTTCGGATATACCCCTAGGGGCATTATAAACCCTTATCACCATTTGTCATACCGAATAATCAAGGGAGAGGGTTAGCAAAGCGTTTCTAATTTCTCGGGAGGGTGCGAGAACTTTGCGAACGCGGCTGTATATTACCAAAGATTGCTAATACAGGCACCACTTCATTGCATATAGCTAGAACAAAATTCATTTGAAAACGGAATTTTATCTCAAACCACAATTACGAATCACAACCGTGGTGAACCAAGCCCCCACCAAGGCTTTATGTTTACCGCATGTTGGCTCATTCTGGTAGTAAATAAGCACACCCTTTTTTGAATATTTTTCTTTGTATTGAAAAACCCACGCAAAAAGGGGCCTTTCAGGCCACGGAAAAACTAATTGCGCTAAGGTTGTTTGACGACTACAGTCACCATATATCTACTAAAGACATCCTGAAAGCCTAGTCATGGTAAGGTTACCGCTTTGACTTCGACAAACTTTCCCCATTCGGTAGCCTACGCTGTCCATCAATGTTTGGGATCGGCGAGATTGTGGCTGGTTTGGTTGAGGTGGAAGGTTGTGATATCAACCAAATCGACGGTTTTGGTAATACACGGGAGGACAAAAGTGCATGAGTTTTCGTACAACGCAACAATTCAACATAATGCCAGAAACACAACCTACCGACACACGCCAAGGAAAGAATACTGATAAGGCTGCAGAGGCGTTTCATTAGCTTGTAAAACTTAGTCTTTTAGGCCAAAAAATGGTGGAAATAGGGGCAAGTCAAGTGTCACAAATTTTGACTTAGCCAATTTGTTTTCACATGACTAATCAGTTATTAGTCATGCCCTGTTTATGTTTTACATTATGATGGTATTTGATTTATAGTTTTGACATGACTACGCACTCGCGAGTCATCGTTATATTATGATTGATTGATTGTTCATGACTCACGATTGTGACGTCATATGATGTAATGACATTTGCACATGACTCATATTATGAGTCATGAGTTTCACGCATGTGACTCATTTGAGCACAAGACTTGGTGAATGAGTTTGGATTGGTTAACGGAATGTTGCGCGATGACTCATGTAAGTCATCGATGGATTTCGCGCTATGACTCACTACGAGTCATAGAGGTTTATGTAGTGAGAGGTGATGAGTCACCAGGGTTAGGGTTGTGGGAAGATGCCTATATAAGGTGCTTGGTTCCGACCAAGGGATAGACCACGAACCATTGCAACAACACCTCCAGCGATTGAAATCTCAACACCACGAGAAATCATCGTCACTTTCCCCCACCCACCTCTCTTCCCCCACGATGGCTTCTGCCTAGGGGTTGACGTTAAGCCATCTTCCCTCCTCTCCTGGGGCACGCCTGCCTCCCCTCCTCGGGGTTCTTGTTCCTGTTCTTCGTTGACACCCGCTCATGAAGTTCGGTTCTCCCCCATACCCCGCACTTGCTTTGCACCTCGCTTAGCTTTTGCACGGTCGGAAAGCTTCTCGCTTCGTTCACGGTCGGCGTTACGGTGCCGGACTCTCGGTCGAAGTAGGCCTCGGCTTGCTGGGCTTGTACCTCTGATGGGGAAAGCCTCGGTTAGTAACATCACGGTCCCGCTCGGTTTCGTCGTCGTCCCAAAAGCCCTTGCTATGGCCCGTTTGTCGGCTGCGGCTAGCTTGCTCGCGATCCTTCCTCTCTCCTCCTCCCGGTTCTGTCCGCTTGCACCGTACTGCTACCATCCTCTCCCCTGCTGGCACCATACTGCTCATCACCGGCTGGCACCCTAGTGCTACTCACCGGCTGGCACCCTACTGCTACTCACCGGCTGGCACCCTACTGTTCATCGTCGTTGGCTGGCATCCCCTCTGCCCTGTGGCTCCGCTCGCCTACCTACCTCTCTCCCTCCTGCGATTTACTCTACGGTCGCAAACCTCGCTTAGGTTACGGTTGATCATGGTATTGCACTGCCTCCTTGGTCTCTCCTAAACGCCGACGCGTTGCCACCCTCCGGTCTCTCCCGACCGTGAACCGGCCTGCCCCTTACGGCGACTAGCCGCGGGGCCTTTTGGTTACGCATATTGGCAATAGTAGTTATATCTAGGCGTTTCTTTGATTCTTTTCTTAGTGTTACCTGGGGGCCTGCTGAAGGGTTTGGGTCTCTCTCCTGTACGTTTCTATGAGTGGTTTCCCTACGTGTCTGAGGTGCGAGTCTTAGGTGCTAGGGGGGGGAAGTCTCTTCTATGGTCTCGGGGGGTTTGATTTTTCCTATGACGAGGTGAAGCGGGCGGGAAGACGTTTGCTTATAGGTTTTTTATGTCCATACCTAGCGCTGCATGAGTCTTTTGTACATTTAAACATAATAACAATTTGATTACAAAAAAAGAAAAAAAAGAAAAGAGAAAAAAACGACCAAGAGATAGGCACACGAACCATCTCTCCTCCACCTCCGGCGATCGAAATCTCAACACCACGGGAAATCATCGTCACTTTCCCCCACCCACCTCTCTGCTCCCACGATGGCTACTGCCTAGGAGTTGACGTTAAGCCATCTACCCTCCTCCCCTGTGGCCTCGGCCTCCCCTCCTTGGCGTTCTCGTTCCTGTTCGTCGTTGACTCCGCTCATGATGTTCGGTTTCTCCCCCTTACCCCGCACTTGCTTTGCACCTCGCTTAGCATTTTGCACGGTTGGAAAGCTTCTCGCTTCGCTCACGGTCGGCGTTACAGTGTCGGACTCTCGGTCAAAGTAAGGCTTCGGTTCTGCTGGGCTTGTACCTCTGATGGGGAAAGCTTCGGTTAGTAACATCACGGTCTCGCTCGGTCTCGCTGTCGCTCCACAAGCCCTTGCTATGGCCCGTTAGTCGGTTGTGGCTAGCCCGTTCGCGCTCCTTCCTCTACCCCCCTCCCGATTCCGTCTGCTGGCACCGTACTGCCCCTTAAGCTGGCACCTTACTGCTAAAAACTCCTCCCCCGGCTGGCACCCTACTGCTATTCACCAGCTGGCACCCTACTGCTCACCTCCATGGCTGGCATCCCCTCTGCTCGGTGGCTCCGCTCGCCCCTCTCCCCTTCCGATCGTTCGGCCTCTCCTCGGTTACGCCTAGTCGTGGTATAGCACTGCCTCCGTGGCTTTGTCCAACGCTTGGGAACGATGTAATGACCTGCCGGACCGTACATCATGGTTTTTGGTGGGCCCTCGGCCTATGAGTTTTCCCGTGTCGGCGATCATCTATCCTATCCCTCAGGCCCCGAAAGGGCCTTAGAACAGCCGTCGTTTCTTTTGTTTTGGGGAGCCTGCTGAAGGGTTTGGGTCTCTCTACCTGTACGTTTCTATGTATTGTTTCCTTACGTGTCTGGGGTATATTATCTTAGGTGCTAGGCGGTGGGGACTGTTCCTATGGACTCGTGGGGTTTGATTCCTATGACGAGGTGAAGCGGGCGGGATGACGTTTGCTTATAGGTTTTTTATCTCCATAGCTAGCGCTGCATGAGTCTTTTGTACCTTAAACATAATAACGATTTGATTACAAAAAAAAAAAAAAGAAAAAAAGGAAAAACGACCAAGAGATAGGCACGAACCATCTCTCCTCCACCTCCGGCGATTGAAATCTCAACACCACGAGAAATCATCGTCACTTTCCCCCACCCACCTCTCTTCTCCCACGATGACTACTGCCTAGGAGTTGACATTAAGCCAACCTTCCTCCTCTTCTGAGGCCTGTCGGCCTCCCCTCCTTGGGGTTCTCGTTCTCGTTCGTCGATGACTCGCTCATGATGTTCAGTTCTCCCCCTTACCCCGCACTTGCTTTGCACCTCGCTTAGCATTTTGCACGGTCGGAAAGCGTCTAGCTTCGTTCACGGTCGGCGTTACTGTATCAGACTCTCGGTCGAAGTAGGCCTCGGCTTGCTGGGCTTGTACCTCTGATGGGGAAAGCCTCGGTTGGTAACATCTCGGTCTCGCCTCGGTTTTGTCGTCGTCCCAAAAGCCCCTGCTATTGCCTGTTTGTTGGTTGTAGCTAGCCCGTTCGCGATCATTCCTTCCTCCTCCTCCCGGTTGTGTCCGCTTGCACCGTTGCTGCTACAGAAGCTGGCACCTTACTGCCTCATCATCCTCCCTGATCGTCAGTCCCCTCCTCGGTTACGCCCAGTCGTGGTATTGCACTACCTCCGTGCCTGGTGTCCAACGCCTTGGATCGATGTAATTACCGGCGCGACAGTATATTTACCGTTACAAATGTCGGCCCACTAGTTCAGTGGTTTTCTCACGATGTGACGGTCACCCATCCGCCATGCCACGGCGGTGGTTTTCATTTTTGTTTCTTTTGTTTGAGGGGAGCCTGCGGAAGGGTTTGGGTCTCTCTCCTGTACGTCTCTATGAATTGTTTCCTTACGTGTCTGGGGTATTTGGTCTCAGGTGCTAGGCGAGGCGGATTTTTCTATGGATTCGGGGTGTTTGATTTTGCCCATGAAGAGGTGAAGCGGGCCGTTGTTGGGATTAAGGTTTTGTTCACGCCATAGCTAGCGCTGCATGCGAGTTCTTGTACCTAACAAAGAATATATGATTTAAAAGAAAAAAAAGAAAAAAAAAAAGAAAAAAAGAAAAAAAAACCGACCAAGAGATATGATCTTCACGCAACCATCTACGTACTTTTCTATACTTAAGATATTGCAATACAATTATGTTTTTACTTTCTTTCTATATACTTCTGCTATACGAAAGCCTACGCCCTAAGAACCCGGAGACTATTGTGATAGTCTCGACGGGCCGCTCGAACATAGGACTATGGTGATAGTTCTATCAAGTACGACAATCCACTCCTCTTACTATCTGACGAGATAGTATTATTCGACGGATCGCTGAGACCAGAAAGCCAGTCCTGTACTATTTGAAGAGATAGTATTTCCCTACGCTCCATTATAAAAAAGGTGACTTGCTCACTATAGGAAACTACTGTCGTTGCCTGTTGCATAACTCCCTAACAATCGGATTGTTACAATTCCCCATCGTCATAGGGTTCCCAGAAGTCGTCGGGGCAATCGTTTGCGGTGCAGGGTGTAGAGGAAACTGCCATGGGTTCCCAGGAAGCTTTAATATAGGGGGAGGTGATCTAGGGCGTCGGTTCTGCTGGGTGGTTAGCGTCCCAGTATTCCTGTATGAGCTCCAGGGAGTGGTCGAGGTTTTCGATACGTTCGCAGAAGTCGTCAGCTCGCAAATAGCATTTCCAGTGGACCTGGAATTCGTGCCTGTTGTTCTGACGGCGGTAGTCGGGTATCTGCTCTGCTTCCCATTCTGCTGCATTGTCGATTAGGATGGGTTCTGGCTGTTCCATTCTGCGGGACTTGAATCTCTCGGGATCGTTCATTCTGTATTCCTTAATGGAGGAGACGTGGAAGTAGGGTTTCTGGCGGGCCATTCTGGGCTGGAGGTGTAGTTGGTAGTTGTCTGTGTCAGGTAGATGTTCTAGGACGTTGAAAGGTCCGAACCAGCGTGGTTCTAGCTGCTTGGATCGTCCAGGGGAGGAGCTATAAGGGCGGCCTCTAACAAGAACTCTGCTGCGATTCTTGAAGGGCTCCGTTAGGGGTTTGCGGCGTTTGTCAGCCTGGACAGTCTGGCGGAAGGTAGCATGCTTTCTGGCCATGTCTACTTCCATTCTGGTTGCTTCATGGGTGTTTAGGATATCGTCCACAGCTGGTACTTTGCTGGCGGATCTCTGGACAGGATTGAATATCTTCCAGGGGCGTCCATAGAGGGCATGGTATGGCGAGATGCCTAGGGATGAATGAGGGGCGCCGTTCATGGCTGCTGCGATAGCTGGGAGGGCGCCAGACCAGTTGTTCTGTCGGGGGTTAACGAAGTTCCTCATTAGCTCTTTAAGGGTGCGAATCCATCGCTCAACCTGGCCCTTCGTTTGGTGGTGGTATTGGGTCGCCATCCAGACCTGGATACCAACGGACTTCAGCATTTGTGACCAAAACTTAGAGGTCAAGCGTGAGTCCTGGTCAAGGACGATGCTGAGAAGGAGGCCATGGACATCGAAGATAGTACTGTTGAGTTTCTTGAAGATCTTCTCAGAGGTAGCCGCGTCCTTGAGGGGTATGAGATGTGTGTAGGAGGTAAAGCGGTCCATAATGACCATGATAGATGTGTACGCATCGGATTGGTTAAAAGGTCCGGTGAAGTCTATGGCTAGGGATTGGTAGGCTTCGTCGGGGTCAGGGAGGGTAAGGGATCGTCCATAGGGTAGGGTAGTGGGCTCGTTGTTAATCTGGTACTTATCGCATGACCGACAGTATAGGACAAAGTCCGGGCGCATCTGTGGCCACCAGAAGAAGCAAGCCGCATAGGAGTAGCATTTGTAGGCTGAGAAATGCCCAAGGCCTTCATGGACAGTCTTGAGGATGAAATCCCGTAGGGATACCCCCTTCTCAAGAGGTCCTACCGGTATATAAAGGTTTTCGCGGCCATTGGTGGTCTGGGCAAGTACAAGGCCATCGCGGTTAGAATCGTGCAATTTGTTATCGGTTTCCTTGACCCTGGTGTAGAGGGCGTCGTTCTTAAGGGCTTCCCTAACTCGCAGGGTGAGGATACCCATAAGGCGGGAGTGTAGGGTGCTTAGGAATTGGTTGGCATTGGTTCCCTTATCGGAGTCATAGCCTGCTTGGCTGTAAAGGGGACTAAAGGCCGGCCAGGCCATAGCCGGTGTGGCTAGAATGGTATCATTCATACGAAAAGGGGGGAGGCTCTCTGAGAGATATGGGATATCGGGGAGCGAGACCTCGCCTTCCTCAAGGGCTGTATTTGATGTTGGAGTCCTATCCTGCTCTTTTCTCTTTGTCTTCTTACTCTGCTTCCGGACCTTAGGGTCCATTGGCCAGTGGCCTGCACCTTCCTTTTCATTCTAATGTATTTCACACCCATCCTCAGTGCATGACATCCAGCTCATTTCTGAGTGTCGCCGTTCCATTTCACTAGAGATTGGGAGAGTTCTATTATCACCCCAAGAGTTGCCAATCGATATTCTCCTATCGTTGCTGTCTGCGCTTGATGTAGCTGGCAAGGAAGCAGAGGCCTTACGTTTCTGGGAACGAGTTACGGCATGGCTGGTAATCTCGTCCATAAGGTATTCAGGGCGGCAGCGACTGATAGAGTCACTGCTGGTAAGAGTGGGAGAGGTTTGGGCTTCGCCTGAGTGGTACATGGTGTCGTCTGACTCAATGCTAAAATCAGTTGAAGAGGCGTAGCTTGTATTGATTTGTAGGGGTTGGGTGGGGTCAGGTAGCTCAAGGCTGTCATAATCGATAGAGGGGTCCTTGAGGCTTATATCTAACGGTCCGGGGGTTCCCTCATGGATTCTCGATCGCTAGTCTGCTAGGAAATTCTTCGCTCCTGGCTGGTATTCTATTTTAAAATCAAAGTGTCTGATGTGTGTTAGCCATCTCTGGTGTCGTCCATTGAGATTCTTTTGTGTCATGAGTTTGGGGAGCCTCGCGTGGTCTGTAACCACTGTAAATTGCCTGTGTAGCAAGTGGCGAGCGAATGCTTCCATAGCCTCAATGATGGGGAGAGTTTCCTGTTGGTGTGTGGGGTAGTTGCTTTGTGATGGCGTCAGCTTCCTGCGGTGGAACGCTGCACGTCTGGCTGCATCTCTGGTTGGTCCTTGGCCTATCCAAGCGCCCGTACCTGTAGGGAATGCATCGGTAAATAGCCATAGCATATCTGGCTTATTATAGTCGATTGGTGTTAGGATTTTGTGCTTATCTGCAGCTCGCTTGACCGCTTCGAAGGCTGCTTCCTGCAGATCTGTCCACAGCCATTCAGGGTTCCCACTCAGCTCTGTGAGCGGGGTTGTGATGGTGGCGATGTGTGGAATGAACTGCGAGATATAATTAACCATTCCCTTGAATCCCTGCAGTTCTTTCTGGCTCTCGGGTCTTGTCTAGTCCAGTATGGTCCGGATTTTCTCTGGTGCGCGATGGATGCCATCATCGTCTATCATATGGTCTAGGATATGGAGTTTAGTGGCAAAGAAGACACTCTTCCTTGGGTTGGCATAATAGCCGGCGTTCTGCAGCTTACTGCAGGTGTTCGTAACGTCCTTAACATGCTCATCAAAGGTGTCACTGACGACAAAAATATCGTCAATGTAGACCCATATGTTGTTGCTTAATTCGTCATGGAATAGGTCCTCCATGGTTCTCACAAAGGTTCCGGGAGCATTCATGTCTCCTTGCATCATGACCTGGCTGGTAAAACCACCGAAGGGTGTCTTGATAGTGTTGTACTTCACGTCATCTGGGTGTACTCTGGTCTGGAAATAGGGGTCACTGAGATCTATCTTGCTGCGGAACCGTCCTGTGGCTACCGCATTTAATATAGTGTTTTGTTCTGGGATCTGTGTGTGATCGGCCTGGGTGTTATCATTCCTGAAGCGGAGGTCTACAAATGGTCGGATTCTGCCATCGCTTTTGACTTCCACAAACATGCTGGCTCCTCCGGGCACACTGGTCCTATGGAGTATACCGGCGTTCATCTGCTTGTTGATCCATGCCTTGTATTTGGACATCAAGGCTTGTGGCGCTTGGAAGGTGGGTGTCTTTAAAAGCTTCGTCGAGTCTATGAGGCTTATCCTGTGCATTATCTTGCGAACGGGGAGCAGTTCCTCAGGTACTTCTTTGACAAATACCTTGGGGAACATTGCCAGGAAGTCTGGTACTTCCTGTGGTTTCCTAATGGCTGATCTAGACTCTCTAGATTGTCCGTCACAGGTAACTCTGACCTTATACTTGGAGAAGTAAATGCTGTTCTTTTAGCAATCGATGACCGCTCCAAGCCTCATGAGATCGTCCATACTGATGAGGTTATCATAGTCTGATACTGGCGCGACTAGCATAGGGACCTTGTCGACTCTCATCTTGCCTAGCTGAATCATAACCTCAACAGAGAAGTTGCTGGTTGATCGCGATCCTTTAACTGCCATCTTTAGAGTGACGGGATTGTTCCTACCTGTGTAGGGGATGTTGTGTGTTGTAACGAATTTGTTGGATATCAGGGTACCGCCAATGGTACCTCTATCTGCCAGGGCTCTGGCGGGCTTGCCATTGATGTTGATAGTGAATTCGAGTGCTTGGAATGGCCTATCCTTAGGCGTGCCTACTGTAGTCTTGTAGGTCTTGACAGAGCCGCTGCGATCTAGCTCCTCTGTGCTGTCTGTATCGGGCTCATATTCGCCTTCGCTGCTGTCTGGGCTTTCCTCAGAGAGGCGAACATGGTTGGTCTTAACTTCTATCTTTGGGCATTCATTTGCCATGTGTCCGCTTTCGCCACAGTAGAAACAGGCTCCTTCTGCCTTGCGGCGGTCCATCTCAGCCTTACTTGGCTTGTTGGACTTGTTATAGGTCTTCTTCTTGGCCGGGGCCTTTCCTTTGCCTGTGCTCCTGGGCGTTGGTGTGGTAGCGGGCTTGCTGTAGGTACTCTCTTCCTTTGGTGTATGGATTTTGCTGCTAGAAGCCTGGCTTCTATCGCTGCCTTTGTAGCCGCCAGTTCTATACATTGTAGCGTCATAGCGTTCTACTACAGCCACCATCTGGTGCCATGTATCTTCCGGTCTGAGCTGGGGCTCAACATTGCGGCGTAGTCTAGAGTCCATAGCGTCGAGAAATCGCTGCTTTTGTGCATAGTCTGCTATGGATCCATTTGTGAGGGATCCTTTGAGGTCTGCTAGCTCTCCAGCTACCTTCGTTATGCGTGCTCGCTGTCCACCTGCTGTCTGGCGGACATTCTGCCATTTGTGATAGGTGTCATCAGTGTTGGTAGAGGCTTCGAATAGCTGCTGAACGCGGTGCGTCAGCTGCGGTAGGGTGAGCTTCTCTTCCTCTGTGTCTATTGTCTGGAATGCGTTGTTTCCTTTCCCTTCTGTGTAGAAGCCATAGTAGTCTGCCACTCCAGGGGAGTCATCATTCAGTCCAGATCTCGCCAGGAATTTCTGGACTGTTCTCAGCCATCGCTTGAGTTTGTCTGGTTTGAGGTCTTCTCCTTCACCGCTAAAGAATGGTGGCTTAGGAGGCTTGGGAGGGGGCAACCTGGCCGGACCTGGGTCTGCCATGGGGCCTGTAGGTAAGTCTGGGGCAGGAGGTGGTGGATCTGGTCGTTCAGGAGGCTCTCAGGCGCTCCTGGATCTTGATGGTCTTTCTGGTGTGTCACGGATGAATGTACCAGGTAGTTGTTGCTCTCTATTCTCTCGGGAAGGCGCTCTAGTTGGTGTCTGACTTCCAAAATCTCCTAGAAGGCTGGGTGCTCGCCACCTGCTTGTAGTGGGGCGTTCTGGTGTGCGTTCAGTTTCTGCAGTTTGCTGGGCTGCTGCTCTTGCTACTGCTCTTTCTCCGAGTCGCCCGGCTTCTCTTTGAACGAGTTCCTCAGCTGTGAGGTTGTGATTTTCGTCTGAATCTGTATCTAGATCTCCTGGGAGGAGGTGACTGGTTCTTGCTGGTGTATCTGCTGAGCCTGGCGTGGGCCCCGGGGTTGGTTCCTGTGTGGTTGGTTCTGGAGTATCGTATCTGGGTTCTGCTGAAAGAGAATTGTAGGCCCTACCGGACCTGGTAACGCTTCTGCTCCAGCGTTCTGCTATTGTGAATGTAGCACCTGAGCTGGGAGTTCCTTTCCCTGCCGCTCCTGCTTCTAACTAGTTATCAAGATACTAGTAGGGTGATCAATCCTACCAGGCTGTTCCCAATCCTGAGAACAAAGGGTTTTCACCTGCTGTAGGCAAAAAAATGTAACAGGTTTATTCTTGTCTAACGAAAGTACAGTAGGACCGGCGATAGACCTGCTAGCGCTGGTACTAAGGGAGGCTTCAAGCGACCGGAGGTAAGAGATAATAGTTGAAGGACAAGTTGGACTCAGGGACTCAGTGATTGCCGTTCAACCAAGTGTATTCTTAGACTGCACATCTGTCGAAGTCTGCTCTCTCTTGCTAGCCAGGAGACTGGTTTAAATACAAAACCCAAGAGCGATAGCCTTCCTGCAATCACGATCATTACCAGTAGCTCCGCACATACCGGAATCCTGTAATCCTGCAAGACCAAAGAAAGAAACAAACAAACAGTGCTCAGCCTTCACCAGTGTTACATGACCATTCCATACCCGGAATCCTAAATATGAACCTCCCATAAAGTCAACTAAACATAGCAATACGGTAGCATAGCGTATCTGACTCTGAGGCAGTGGCGGAGCTGAAATCAAATCAAATACGCCAAATATAAATCAACTAAAGATAGGAAATCCTGCACTGCCCGCTCCTGTGTACCGTTACCGGAACATGTACACATGTTACAGTTACATCTTGACTTAATGTCAGATCTTACTGCTATTCTGCTGCACCTCCAGATCTCATTCTCTGTTACTGATCCATATCTCTTGTTCAGCCATTGCTTTGCCTGCCATCCAACTTTGTAGCCTTAGGACCCATTTTTAACGTACCCTCTTTGACCTGGCCCTCCCCATTGTCTCTCAACAACCTGACTACACCATCTGTGAAAGACACTATTCTTAATAGCCTACTAGTCCTATTATTACTAGTAATTTCGTGTATAATGTTTGTTTGTAAATGAAGGCTCTATTTCTGTATGTTTTTTTATATACTCTACATGCGTTCTCATTACAACCTATCAGAATTGGGGGGTGAGATAGTACAGGTTAAAGGGGCTGAGTAGCTAACCAATTTTATTTAATCATACAGAAAAGCCTTCCTTGTCTCTGATTGTTCTAGATTTCGTTAACCATGTGTAAATCGTTCTGGCTATAGACCAACCAGCACTGGCCTGTTTGAGGTAAGAGATGCTCTACGTCTAGGATCGTCCTTAGGTCCACACTTGTCAGATCTCAGGTAACGTGACTGATGTGAATGGTCATCAGACCAGGTACGTTCGATGGATGTCTGGAGTCAACAACATGAGCAAAAATAATACCTTACAGTGCGTGCATTTAGTGTATCTGAGCTACCTGATACTGGAGGGCTAATCACGAATCAACGTTGGGTACTGAATTTGTTTTTATCTGCAAAAGAAAGGTACCTTGCGTTCTGTCTCTCTCCGCTCACCCTGTACGCCGGACGTTCCAGACGCTTATAACGTAAACACGCGGCTTGGGTGCATCGGCCGGGGCTCATTCCGTCCGGAAGTGAAAGGGCCACGTACAATGCGTCCGGACGCGCAAGTCAGCGTCCGGACACATTGGACCTGGCCCGTTTTGCCTCCTAACGCATTTGACCCCCCCGGCTGCAGCCACCCCCCTCATACTCTACCCCCAGCGCCCAGCCTCTTCATACCTTCGCTCCCAATGCACCCGTTCCCATGCTGACATCTCTCCTTCCGGCCTCCCCCCCCGATACCCCTGCCCGCCAGCTTTCTTTCCATGATACCCTCTCTCCTTTAAACCCGTCACGAACCTCTCCCCGAATCCATTTCTCATCCGGAACCCCACCAACATCACCTCTGCTTCTCCCACACTCCTGGATTCCCTCAGTCCTCTCGCGTATTCAGGGGACATTTTCCGGTCATTACTTCCTCCGCCCTCATCTCTCCCAACATGTTCAGCCCTTCCTCCTCCACCGTCTGATCCCAGCCTGTCTTGTCCCATATCCGGGGGACATCCCCCCTCTCTTGCCCTTTCGTGCGGCTCTCTCCTCAGCTCTCCACATCCTATCTCGTCTACTCCATGCCTCTCGCCGCCTCCCCGGCCTCTTAAACTCAGCTTGCGGGCTCCCACTGTGTTCCCCGGCCTCTTAAAGTCCGCTTGCTGGCTCTCACAATCTTCCCCGGCTTCAAACAGCCCTCCAGCCTTATTCCCGTGCCTGTCACCCTACAGCTGCCCGCTAGACGACTTACCCAAGCCTGTGTAGTTTATAACCATCTGCCCGACACATTCCCATGCCTTCCGAACCTACAATTGCCCGCTAGATGCCTTAATTATACTTGTGTGGCTTAGAACCACCCGCGCAATTCATTCTCATGCCTTGCCTGCCCACCGACTCGCACACTACTATTGTTTGACCATTCCTGACCCTTTTAGCACGCGTAATTTAATTTAATTTTATTACATATATATACACGATCAGCGAGTGGTGATAAAACCAGTCTCCCTATCCTCTAGATCCGTTTCTTCAACATGCAATTCCGCCTCTCCAGGGTCTTGGAACTGCACTACACCAACCAGTGCTCCCGGATTGGGCCCATGTTCTCACCGCGGCTCCTGCCAACCATGTCCTCCTCCTGTATGCACGAGGCAGCCAGCAGTCTGTAATTCATCCAGCTCCCTATCACTACCAAATTCCCCCCTTAATGCGTCCTCATCATTGTCATATCCCGCCGTCCTCTCAACTGGCTTTCCCCACTCCTTCGCGATTCTGGCCTCCAATGTCGTCCTTATGCGCTGGATTATTTGATGTTGCCAAACCGTTCCCGTTTTGCCCCAGGATCGCGTCTGACATTCCAGCAGAGCTATCTCTCTGTTAGCTAACCTTTCACCCAACTCGAATACTTGCTATTTTCAAAAGTGTCCAGATGCCCTGGCCATCGGGGGATCTGGACACTTTCGAAACCTGCCAGTACACACTGTTTCTCTTACCCTCGGAAGTGGCCCTGGTGAAAGCCACATTATCAATACCGATGCCCGTCCGCCAACATCGCAGTGAATGACATAATATAGCGGCTATCAGACAGATAAACGGACGATCAATCTGATCTGGGAAACTCTCATCCATCATGCCTTTCCTTTTCGGGCCAGACTCATATTGAGCCCATATCACACCCGGAATCTAGGGTGCTAGGAATCTAAGAGAAATTGGCTGTCCGTCGGATTAGATCGATTTAGTCTGACTCCGATTAGAAACAATCCTGAGAAATGTCAAAAAGATACATCATAGCTTTCCGGCGGGCAAATCAACCTATCCTCCGCCAGTAGGTATTCCACTCTTGGTGCACAGGCTGTAGAAGCCTCAATATTGAGCTTATCGAGTTCTGTAATAGCCTTCTTTGCTGTATGCAGATACTGAGATCTGCATCCGCTGTGCTTTGCCCCGATCTGCAAAGCACTGACCAGCGGCCTCGCCATTGAGTCTAGGATAGGATGTTGGTTATCGATTTAGGGTAACTTACCTGGTCATTTGGGGGCGGGGTAGCATCAGCAAAGTGGGGAAAGCCTAATTTGGTCGGGGCATCGCTCCAACATGTGCGGACTTCTTCGGTCAGGGTAATTGGGTCTGGAAACGGATTGATGAAAATCGTTCAGTCCCACATCAGATCACAGGCTCTGGCCAGAATGGTACGCTCAAGCCCAGTTTCCATATTTCGCCTACTGCTGGCTTACTGTCCTCCGCTATCAAATTCCCGCACGGTTGGATCTGGGTGACTTGGGGTTATCACCGGCATCCCAAGTGGATTGAAGTCTGTGGGTGAACGGGAGGGAATGGGAGATGTACAACCATTTTGGCTAACTCGTACTTGAGCAGACGTTCTCCATCCGGGGTAACTAATCCTCCTCCTGGCATTGCGGGTATTCCCAGGGGTGATTGGCAGTATCGAGCGCTGCGAGCTAAGAAAACTCACGCCCAATTGGTCTTTGCGCTCCCCAGGCCGATGGATAATCCGTATCGTCCCCATGCTGGCCTACCTCGTTCTCCTAACTCTTCTCACTCTGGCCATCATTACCCTCATATTCCCCATCTTTAGAGTCTAGACTCTCATCCGCTGACTCTAAGACCTGCTGCCAGCTGTAGAGGACAGGCTCTGGTACCAGGCGTCGTGAAGAAGCTGGCTTCCACACTGCATCCCTCATCCTACCTACCGTGGACCTAGCCATAACAGACTCAACACTGGGTGATGATATTATAGTTAATCCGTCTCTGGACCCAGATCCCTGGGAACGTCTGCGAAGGACCTCCCTTTGCCTTTGCCTTTCCTGCCTCGAGGAACGCGCTCGGTCGGCGATAAGCTGCCGCTCTTGTTGTGACATAGTATGCAAGTGAATCGTGATAGAAGAGAATTGCAGTGTATGACGTTGAGGGGCAGGTGGTGTTAGGAAGCCTCTATTGGTAGGTAGCTAAGGGCACGATATGGGGTGTGAACTTGGAAGATCGAAATGGTCGGCCCAGCTTTCTTAAGAACCTCGGAAATTCACAGTTCATCACTCGCTTTCATGTTCGCTGGCATCAGCACACACCGCGCGTCCAAATTGCAGCTTGATACCTGATATAGGAATTTGCACCTATAGACTGGGCCGCCTTGCGATTTCACGGGGGCAATACGAGTGTTAGGTACTTGGGCTTCCTGAACCAGATGAAAAAAGGTTTATCAGAATGTACGAACTAATCTAGTTTGAGTAGGGCTGCCAAGCGGACAGAAACAAATGCGGGTAAGGCTAGGGCTCGGGTGCGGACGCTAATCACATAAAGTGCAAGCTGCCACTAAGGCTCAACGGATGGGATATAAGATGAGAAGCTAGGATGGGAATAGTAATGAAAGGGGCAACCCCGAACGAAAAACAGCTAGAGAAGAACAAGAATGATCCGCACAAGTCCAAAGAGCAAACCGCTAAAGGCAGCAGAGATAACATACACCAAACCAAAAAGAGCTGGAAAAGAGCAAGAATGATCTGCGAACATTACGAGAGCAGGTCCCACAATCCGACCGGGTCAACACAGAACAGCTCATGGCAAACAAGAATGGTCTGCCAAACTCTAAGAGGGACCCTGTAGAGCAACAAAGTGTCCGTAGACTACCTTGGATTTGGGAAACCAGGAACGGCAACGGCCAGGCCAATCCAAACACGAAATGTGTGGGCAAAATTACAAGGATAACTCGCAACACTCTAAAAGTTAAACTTCAAATGAAAAACACCCAAAGGAAACACGCGCACGATCTGCGGACAGTCACAGGTCTAAATTAGCTATACTGATCAGGGCAAGCAGCCCAGAAGTACCGGGCTAATCTAAAACAGAAATAGTCAGGAATCAGCAAGAATAACATGAACTCTAGAAACAAAAATGAAATGACGAAAAGGAAAGGTCTAAGGGTCCATCGTGGCCTAGTACTTATAAATTGCTTGAAATGAACCTGCACTCTCAGCTAGCTAGATATTAGCCACATTAGTCGGGGCAGGAGAGCTTTGTTCGCAGAGCTAGTTACATCAGCAAAAATAATACCCTGCGTCCTGTGCGTCCTGTGCATCTGACGCACCTGACGCCGGAACACTAATCGCGAATCAAGACCCGACGTCGATCCGACGTTTTGTCCTGATTTTGCGTTACTTAGCGTCGTCCGTCCTGACGCCATCCCGACACGGACCCCTACGTCCTGTGCGTCCTGACTGCGTCTGGTGCACTGCCTTTGCGTTCTGACGTCGCCTGATCTAGGCTTCTCCCGCCCTGACCCCTTCAGATCCAGGACTCTCCCGCCCTGACGCCGCTTCCTTCTCACCGAACGTCAGCGCTTGGTGCATCTTCCCACCTCGCATCCCGAGGTTTTCTGCTCCCACCTCCCTTGTCCGGATCCCACGATCCTGATCTCTCCTGTCCTGCCGTCTCGTCACTTCTTCCTGATCTCACCCCCTATACATGCCGCGTCCTAATCCATTCGTGACTCTATCAGACGTCGCCCTGTGTTCTCGGATCCATCGTGAACTAAGTCTAATACCTGATCCTACACCTACAGACTTCTCTGATTCTTAACGCTCTTCTGATGAGTTTTACCGTATCCAGATAGCCGAGACGCTCCTGCGATACGTGGCTTTTATTAATTCTACTCTAAATTCCATGACTTAGCTTAACATCCTCATATTAATACTACTAAGCTCATCCATGTACCCTTTCCCACATTTGAGAGCGACCGCATCCCAACTTGAATATCATTTATTACAGCTATGCTACTCATTCTCAATCTCCTAACTACACGCATCACTGCTCACACCTTGCTCCTGCTCTATATCCCACAGCTCGCTATCCACAGCGGGCTCCTCTGGCGGCTCAAGATCATCAAGGCTGACCGCGAGGTGTCGCAATATCTTAGGAGTCACGGTATTCACCAAACTTAGCCCCAAGGCCACCTGCTGTGCGCCGTTGGGCGTCTGCAGATCGGAATCGACAAAGGTGAGGAGCCGGGTGGCCGATGCCTGGCTGAAATCGGAAGACACGACAGTTTCCTAAGAATCGTTTCGGTTATCCAGGGCGCCCGCCAGGGTCCCAATATGCAGGTTGCTCGAAGTTTGACTGTGAATCCGTGGAGTCCCACGCGGGGGGCCGACTCGACAGGTGACTCTGAATCCTTGGAGTCCCACACGGCGGGGGCAGACTCGACGGCTGACTCTGAACCTCAGCGCCGACTGCAGCCCAGTCGTCAGTAAACCCTTCACGGCGATCGTCCCCTATCCTATGCTCTTTCTGAATCTTGGCTTTGATAGTCTCGCGAATGTTCTTAAGGATTATAGTCTGTACCCAGTCTGGGCAAGAGGCCCACGTCTGGCGCAGGCGTCCAAAAAGGTCCTCCGAGCTCAACGTCATGTTAGTATCCTAGGCGGAACGAGAGGATGCCGGGTTCGGGGTCAGGCTCACCTCCTACTGCCTCGGGCCTGAAGTCGCATGTTTCAAGATAGACTCCTGTTTGCCCCGCTCGCAGAGTATGGCAGAGTATGGCACAGGTTGAGCAAACCATGGTGCCATTGATCCGACCAAGAAAATCCGGTTCGGAAATCACAAACACTTTCTTGCCCTTGAAGTACTTTCCCCATATTGCCTGGGGGATCTGGGGCGCGAGGAATCGATTCGTTACTTGCTGTGTCAAGTTCATACGTATTAGTTGTGGCCGGGCTATCACAAAGCGCACACTTACCTCATACCCTCTCCGGGAGTACATAAATCTATCCCTCTCAAGGAGGTAGTCCACTCTACGAGCAATCGCCGTTGGGTCTCCAGGGAGATCGTACAATCTTCTAATGTTGTCCTTTACGTCGAAAAGAAACTGAGATCTTACTGCAGAGTGTCTCGCGTGTATCTGTCACATTTAGTAAGCACCCCCGGCGGTGTGGGTGATGTTTGAGTATCAGCGTCCACTTACTATTTTTATTCTTACCTCCGATGCTTCAATATTTCCTGCGTCGGATATGTCATCGAGAGCCTTCAGCAAAGAAAGGTGGACCTCAGACATCAAAGTAGCGGGTGCTGGTAGTGGATTAACAAACAGGGTGTAGTGGAGAATGAGAGTCTTGGCCCGCATTATTACAGCCGCCTCAGCTCCTGTGGCTATATTTCGCCGTGAGTTAGTACGCCGGCCAGATGTGCTCGTGTTGTGGCATTCTCGGATCGCCGGCGGGACTCGAGCTTCTGACTCCAGACGTAGTGACACTGTGGGTGGCTAGCGGCGACGAATACGGTGGTACACTGGAAGAAGTGAACTTTGGTGGAGTGTACGCACTACCTTGGATTATACGTCGTGGAGGAGCTGGGGTGCGCCTGACTGGCACTGCCCCCTGCGATCCAGAGGTGGTAGAAACTCGCACAGTCGAAACTCGGGTGTTTGCTTGTCGTCTGTCCGCAGTTCGGGAGCGGCGACAAGTCCCTGGTGTAGTGTCGTCATCCGGAATGTCATTGTCTTCTGTGTCTGGTTCCGTGTCCGATTCAGTTTGATCAGATCGGCGCGAGTTCTGGTACTCATCGCGGCTATCATCGCTCAGACGAACTGTCTCTATATGTGGTTGTGCGTCAGGTTCCCCCTCGGGTTCTGTATATGCTGTGGTCTGTAATGTACTCCTTCTTGGGCGCTTCGCAGGTCGTGATACAAGACGTCTTGTGATTTGGGGTGGGGAAGAACTCCGACCGGACGACAGTGCACCATCAGAGCTGGTCGATTCGGCCAGCAATGGCCGTGTACTATGGGAGCTGCCTGATTCGGTCCGCCGTGTTCCTGATCTGGATCCCCTATCGGCGGGTACCGCGTCGCGTCTACCCCGGTACAGATTGCCTACTCTAGAAGCAGGCTGGCTGAGTGACTTGCTTTGAGGTTGTCTAGACATTGTGGAATACGGTACTGGACCATTTGCCAAGGTTTCTTCAGAGAGGATAGGAATTAGGACGTAGAAAAGTGTAATGTATCCCGCGTGTTGTGAAGATTAGGAGTTTGTGGTTGTTGTTCAATGGAACGCGTCAGGTCTTATACGCTATGTCTTGTGGGGGGGATCACATACTATCACTCGGTATTGAAAGAATCTTTTCGCCTGCAAAAAGGGGTTTTCTACTTGTTCAACATTATGTTCGTACTCTGGACAAGCTCAGGTATGATGTTCGTCTGGACTCTGGTATGAAAAGGTTCGACCGAATACAAGGCGTCGCTAATGTAGGAGGCGTCGCTAATGTCGCTGGAGCCTAAGCCAAAACTAGCCTCAAGGAGTATCCGTTAGCGACACTAATTCTAGCAAGACACCCGCCACGCCTAAAGCTGATTAGATATTTCGAACCTCATCTCCAGACGTCCAATCAACACCACTAAATCTCTAGATCTCAGTTTTCACGTCATGCACCCCTTAGTTCGGTTGGCTGACGCCAGCCTAGTTATGGACCGAGAATGCGAGGCATGCCCAATCAGGAAAAAGGTATCAGACGTCAGCATAAGGGGACGTAAGGATGAGAGATGCTGAAGCAAGGGTGCGCAATGGTATCATTACTCGAGTCCTAACACATACGAGTACTAGCTACGATTCCCAAACAGAAAATTCAGGACTCTAAAAAGAAAACTAGATCTAGTATACAGTAAGGTATTTGGGTATTTGGGGTAAAAATGAAAAAAGAATTAAACTCGAAACTAGGAAATCTCCAATTATTTTCCACCTGGGCGATGTCTTCCAGAACGGCGTATTCCAGGTGCGGATGGGGTGTTTTCTGGGGCGCGCTCAGAACTCTGAATTGAAGATCCGCGTACCGGGGGTGTCACGGATGCTGGTGGCTGTGTCGGGGCCACATTGGTGGTAGATGGCGGCAGTTGAGTCGTGGGAGAGGGACGTTCTATTGTTCTCTCAGGAGTCGAGAGATCGAGGTTGGCGGCCGG
>Ga0307517_10004695_pt1 | contig 20922 bp, 16 predicted proteins | sample 23_EM_MG_FD_194515 | JGI IMG/M metagenome (GOLD analysis project Ga0307517, IMG submission 194515) | Populus trichocarpa ectomycorrhiza microbial communities from riparian zone in the Pacific Northwest, United States - 23_EM | ecosystem: Host-associated > Plants > Roots > Unclassified | place...
GTACGAGTCCAAATCCCACTTTCAATCCAGAGAATAGACTACGATTGATGCTTGCTTTCCTCTGCATGTGTAGAGCTCAGGACAGTTCAGAGCAAGTGATCCATCATATATAGTGGTCTGACCTGTTGTTATGCCATCATGAAACCAAATTTGACCATCTTGTAATATAATTCGGGCAGTGAAATGATCACTGCCATAATATATGATTCCAGCCAGGCTGTAACTATGCTCCACATTGTCTATTTTGACAAGTATCTGATTATCAATTTGGATCTCATGTCCAGAAAACTCTAGTGCAAGCAATGGTTTAACTGACACAAATTCATGGTAGATAAATAAGTTTTCTGAGCATTGCCTACAACTTCGAGGGGACAATTCAGGTTCAGGCATAAAACATTGTGACATTACTGTGAATCCATTTGGATTTATACCAATACTATAAGCACCTGAATTAAAATATTGTGTACGGAACTTGTGTCTATTTTCACACTGCTGATATGTTTTTTGCACAGCTTGTGGTGTTCTGAGAATATGATCCCATAAGGTCAGCAAGGAAGTAAAGCGACCAAAGCGAAAACAATTATAATCCTCCACTTCTAATGCTTCTCTAATATGATCTCGTGCTTGTTCAAATGTCTTCTGATTTTGTAAAATCATTTTAAATTCTTCCAAAATATTATTCAAAGCACTATTTTGAAAACTTTGAAAGTGTGTAGTCCATTTAACCTGATTTCTACTATATAAAGAATAAAGAATTACAAATGATGCATCATATGCACAGCTATTTTGTGTCCATTGAAGGCCCAATGGAATTTGATTTCTGTGTATTTGAGCACTGTTGTTGAGACCCAAGCATGTTTTTTTATTAGCTGGTTCTCCATCAACATCATTTTTATTATGCTTGAAATCTTTCATTGAAAGTTTTTGTTTCAATGAAATTGGAGTCACAAATAATTGAGTCTCCATTGTTGATGTTGGCATTGGTTGCTGGATGACTTGACCCTTTGTTGATATTTTGTTTTGTTGAACAATCTTCCACTTGAGTTCTTTTATTTCTCCTTCATTCAATGGGTCTTTTTTTGTCCAACGTATTGATTTGTGAACATTATGAGGAACATATTGATAACCTTTCCATTCCCGAAAGCATTTGATTAAATGATTACGTGTATCTCCAATCACTGATTTATGTAGTTTTTCCAGGTAACGTAAATTAGAAATTTCATCTAGCAATTCAAGTTCTCTAAATTCTTGCCTTAGAGCACCAGATGCACCTCCTGTCATTTTTCGAGCATCAAAACCTTGCAAAATTATTGTCCCTTTAGCAGAAGAGCTGCGTGAAAGAGCTGTGTAGTATGCTTGATGTGTTTTCAGATTATTCAGATCAACAGGATTTTTGTCTCTTGTCTTTCCTTGTGAAGCAAAATCTGTCATTCCAAAATTAACAAGAACTTCTACTTGACTTCGTGAAATTAGAATTGTATCATCATTTGGAAGAGAGGCTTTGATTGTGGTTGATGAACGAGTTAAAGGAATAACATTCTCAGGCAAACCTTCAAGCTGTACATTTGATGGTGGATTGGCTAGTTTGACAAATAGTGTATCCAGGATACGCTGGCCTTTTGTTCCTTTTGTAGATTGCCATCCATGCACATGACCTTCTTGACCTTTTGTAATACACAATTCTGTTGCAAAATTAGCTCGGATCATCACTGGTAAGCCAATACATAGAGATAATTTTCCTGCAATTAATTTATCTGTAGATGAGGGAGGTTGATCCCAAAGAGACTCCTGTATCTCATTGGTAAGGATTCCAATATGATGAGCATGTTTTCCAGTTGCATTATTTTTAGTATTTGTCTTTGTGCTGTCTTCTGAGAAAAAGTCAACCAATGTTTGCCCTGATTCATTTGCAAACCTGATTGCCCCCAATTTGTTGATTTCATCTTTGTGAATATTCCTTGCTGTAATAATTGAACTATTGCGAAAGTCATTGTCTGCTATACAGGGTCGACCAGGAACTTGCGCTGAGATAAGAGATCTGCAAAATGCAATATCCTCAGTGCTACAAGATTTATATCGTAAGTTTTCTAAGCATTGACGAAATTTGGTATCTTCATCACTTTGCTCTGTCTGGCGCATATTTTCTCTTAGGATTACAACAGTTGTAACTTGGTGCCACAGAGCTTTTCCAATGGCTTCTTCTTGAGATTTTGAATTTGAGGATATTGCACCAATGTGTCTACTGTATAATGATGCATGTTCACCACCCATTGCAGGTGGTAATTGTGCAAAATCACCTGAAAACACCATATTCAAATTTCCAAAAGGAGTTTCAGCATTATTAAGAACCTTGCATAACTGAAAACTAATCTTATATAAATCTCTTGCAGATAGCATTGACACTTCATCAAAAAACACATATTCAACCCCTGCTAATCTTCCTCGTGTGTGGGATAAATTTGAATTTCCAGAATATTCATTAATTCCAAACATATAGTGATATGTTGAACCTCCAAGCAATGCAGCTGCACTTCCAGTAGGGGCAACTACAATAATTCGATATGGTTCACTGCGTATTGCAAAAAAATGAGAAAGTGCCTTTAGTACCCGTGATTTCCCTGTTCCACCTATCCCTCCAATATACATTTTTAGTTGTTCTGAGCAAGGGCTTACAGCGTGGTTTGCAACAATGCGAAAAGCTCTCTCTTGTGCTTCATTCAAAGAATATTTGACTATACTGTCTTCAATTTGGAACTGAAATTTTGAATTTTGAAATTTCTTTTCCAGATAAGATTTATCAACAACTTTGACTACATTTTCTTGACTTTGTACAAATACATGGTTTGCCTCATCTGTTTTTTTGAGCTGGTTGTTTTCATTTCGTTTATCCTGTATTTCTTGACGTTTTTTGGCAACTTCAGCTTTCCATTCACTTCCAAGAAGTACACGACCAGGGATAAATGGTGGAGTTGCATTCTTTTCAGCAGCTATCTCATGTGTCCATCCTGTGTTCCTTAGTATATTTTTCATCATTTCCATTTGCAGTATTCTATCATGTTGTCCCTTTCCTATTTTTAGCAGATTAACAGGTATATCATCAAACTCTCTCTCATCATTGTCCTTTTTAACCTCATCTACAAAATCATTGTCATCAGTGTTATTTTCTTCCCAGCTTGAAGCAAAAGGAAGTGCAGTTCCTTTCTTCATCTGTGCTCTATAGTCATCTCGTGCATCTAGGCATTCATAACGAATATTAAAGTTATCCATCAACTTTTTTTGGAAGTCATTGAATGGATACTCAGTGAATGCATCATCCCATGTTTGTGATTCCTTTTTCAAATCTGTTCCTGTACGCCAGGGGTGAAACAAGGCCAGCATTGTTGAGCAGTAGAACTCTCGGTCTCCCTGATCACGCCGAGGTAGAGTGGCACCAATGAAATTTGGAATAATTTTATCATTCTCAGGTGTCAGTCGTAGTGCATGTGTATCACACAAAGGATGATCCTTCAAAAATGGATATACATTCTTGACAGATTTCTTGTTATCATTGGTATCCTCAAGGACATTCAAATCAGCCAAAGGTTCACTAGCATTGGTGCTATCTGACTGAAATGAGGTATTTAAATTTTGAAATGACTCATTTTGCATTTCAAATGAAGCATCTATGTTTACCATTTCTTCTCTTTTTTTAGTCTTTTTGCTGCTTTTTCCTCTAATTTTTACCCGTTTGCAACGTGTGACCCATTCATATAAAGACAGGTGTTGTAACTCAGGGGAACGGTAAGTATAATCAAAAACTGGTGAGATTCCAACAATTCTTCCCTGTTTTTGAATCAGAGCTACTTTATGAGGAGGTTCTAAATTTTCAGTGTCAAAGGCATGTCGAGCTTCTGAAACAAAAGATTGCCAATAGAAAGGAATGAATTGATGATCAGTGTAGTGATCAGGATTCCCAAGGAGATACATACAAATCATTGGAGCTCCCATTTCCATTTTGGCTGATAGGAGGTTCACAATTTTAGTCATAATTCTTCTGGCCTTTTCTTTCATGGGCAATGATCCCCCAATTATTTCAGTATTTTTGTGGAATACTGATCTGATTGACTCAAAAATGGTGTGAGTCTTGAGTGATGTTTTGGTAATATAATCAGAAATGTATAAAACAACCCCCTTAATGGCTGTTCCAGAGGAAAGACAGGTAACATCAGTATTACATCGAAACAAGTATGTGACAATAGGAGTAATGGTATTGATCCAGGCTTCAAGTTTCTTCATCGTCAGATAACCACTTTCTGGATCCACGGTTGTTGCAGGTGCAGTGGGCCTGGGAAAACGTGCCTTACATTTACCCCATTGATTGTCCATGCAGCCTGCAGTAGCTCCCTTTCGACGAGTTCCATCTTTGTTAATGTTATGATTGCAGCTATGAATATTGGAACGAGAAAGAATATCATCAACTGTCACTTTGAACTGATTCCACCACATTTTAAGTCTGTTGCAAGGTTTGCAAGTGTCTTTGTGTTCACTGGTATCTTTGTTCTCATTTGTATCTTTCTCTTCACTGGTATCTTTGTGATCACCAGCACAGAATGCAGGTGGACTATCTGGCATTGTCTGAGTGGGGTCCACATAAGTAGAAGCCCTTGAATTGTTCTCTACCATGTTTAAGACTTGCTCTTGTGAACCAGTCATAAAGTCCCCAGTGACACAGCTCTCAAGCCATTCTATTATCTTTTTTTGAAACTCTGAATCTGTGTCCATGAGCCGATTCCGCATTTCTTGTGGACTCAAACCTCCCATGATCCAAATAAGCATATGGAGATGGAGTGTTAATCTCCCTTGTTGTTCTACAGTCCCATAGTATGCATCTGTATCGCCATACAATCCGCGATGCTTAGAATTAACACCCAGAACTTCTGAAATAAAAGTTTCAATCAGGAAATGGAAAAAACGAGCACCAGCCACTGGATTTGCACACACAGATCGGAGCCGCTCATCATAGGGAAGAATATCTGGCTTGAATTCCTCATTTGTTTGAGCAAAATAGATACAGAGTGGATGCTGAATGTCAGCAGGAGATAGGGTTACATAGAAGTAAGGTGCACTTTTGCGAGCAATCAAAGACCAGATTTCATTGCGCATGTATTTCTTGCTTGTTGTTGAACCATTAACTTTTCCAGCCACATGATCAAGATCTTTAATTATCTGGAAGCATGCTTTCTCTGCATCAGATTCTGGTTTGATATGTTCTCCCTGCGCCATTTTTTCAATTATGGTTGTCAAAACAGTTTGATCTAGATTTAAGAGTCTGTCAGTTATACTTCCAAATCGATTTTGGTCAACAAGAAGAAAACTTTGTGATGTGGAGGCCTTTGTCTGCTCATGACTAAATGCCACAAAAGGGAAATTAATGTCCACCTGGAAACGTTTATCATGGTACATTAGCAGATGCCTCTTATGCTCTTTATCTGATAATTTGGTTGTGCCAATTCCACCTAGGCCATAAGGGAATAGCCATGGAAACATCTGGGGATATAGCTGTGCATTATTCCATATTGATTCAAGTTTTTTGCTTTGGCCTACTAATAGAAATTTGCCTTGATTATTCAAATGACGAAGTGCTTGTGCTTTGATAGCTGATGTTGTCATTGTATCCAAGCTTTCCCCAGTTAAACCATGAACAGTAAATGAACAGTCCCCTTCTTCTGTTCCATCCTCAATATCATTGTCAAAAACACTAGTACCTTCAGGTGACTTATTGGTATTACTTTTTCGATACTGAATAGAAACAGGAGGTTCAGTTTCAGAATAACTCTCAAGATTTTGTGTTGATATTTCGATATTTGCATAGTCACAGTGGTTGGCCTTTAGCCACTGTAAAGCACGCATTACATGGTTACGGCGAACAAGAAATGGAATTCGGGTTAAATCGGTGTCTGATGGCTTGCATGGACCTGTGAATAGAATCGCAAGTACATCATCCAAATCATCTCGGGGGGGAGGCAAAATTTCATATATTTTTGGGATTGGAGATTCAAATGCAACAACATTTGCCTTCATTTTTCTCATGCCTGATGCAACTTTGACAAAGCTACAAGTATGGCGAACACGAGCAATAAGAATTTTTTCAACAAACCTAAGGCACTTGAGTTCTTCCGGTACAGCACCAATCCATAGATTCTGCGCCAAAGCTAATCTAGGTATTTTATTTTCTCGTATTGCCCTACGGCATTGATCACAGATGCTATTGCACTTGTAATCAAGAATTGGGCCAGTAAACTCTTGAATTTTTGATGTATTATCTTTTCTTTCTTTTCGTGTGACACCTGGAGTGGCAAGGATATGAAGCAAGTTTTTTACACTTTTGAGCTTGCTCATTGTATTCAAAGGCTTTAGCTCACCACAAACGGCACAACCTGCCTCCTCAAGAGAAGATTTACTCATTTTTTTGCAGGCACTTGCTATAATTTTGTGACCCAATTGAGAATCAAGTGGAAGTGGAGGAAATTCTACAGAGGTAGCTCGCACATCGTTTTTAACATTGCAACCCTTTCTTTTCATTCTGTTTGTGCGAGATCTCTCCATGGCTGCATGTGTCTTATTGTGTTCCTCCAAAAATATTGATACATATGTGTTACAAGCTGAACATGTATGTGCTGCCACACGAACTTGTAATTCAGCCAGTTTGCACCTTGATCCTGCAGTTATCCCATGTGTTACTGCAATCTTTCGTGCAGAAGCCAAATTCAACGATGTAACTAAAATATTAAGAGGTATCTGAGCATGGGCATATTGGTCCTTGGGGTATTGTAGAGATCCTGTATCATTTACATGATCAATAAACCTGTATTGACTGTGTGATGATCGAGTAGGCATGTCTGTAATTAGATATGGCTCAATGGCCTCAAAAGCAAAAACCCGCCTCTGGTGACCACCAATGTCGCCCATGTGTTTAAGCGCTTCACCACATTTTTGTTTACTTGAATTGCTAATTTCTGGTGAACAACTTGAGTTTCCTTGCCTGTGCAAATGTGCCCATGATGTTGGCTTGAAGTTTGGCACACAGGGACGTGTGCGTGTGTGAAGTCGCATCCTGGCCCATCTAATGCAATATCCAGTTTGTCGGAGTATTTGTAATACAAGTAACACCAAGTTCTTTGAGTGTTGTAAGCAATCATTACTGTTGCTTTTAAATAAAAATTTCATTTTCCTGACTAAAAAATCATGACGAAGGTACAAATTTCGGGAAAGATGGAGAGAAATATGGTGAGCATACCATGAAGGGGAATGCGTGAATGATATTTTTGAATAAATGGCCCACTCAGTGACATTTCTATTGCCTTGAATATAATTCAGTGAAACAAACAAGAAGTACTGGTAAAGTTTGGTAGCAAAATGGGAGATGTTTTTCAAGAGAACTTGGATGATTTCCACTACATAGCAGTAATTCCTGAACTGATTACGGGGGCAGGTTTCTGAATTATTGTAGCGTACAGACATGGTTGCTGTTGGTTCACTGTGTCTATATCTGTAATGACCAGACGGCAGTAGAAGTGTCGACATTGGGATGCTAGGAAAGTTGGTCATTTTATGAGGGGATGTGACATCGCTGTTATTATATATACACCTGATTGAGGCTGGTTGACTGGATTTACACCTGTAATGGACAGGTGCTGGAAGGAGATCTGGTACGGGGGGGACATCATCAGAGACTGTAACTATGAATGGGTTAGAGATGAGAAAGAGGTTGGTATTTGATGTACCTTGGGTATCTGATATCAAACCAAAGCCATGGGGGTTGGGAACTAGGCATGATGTCAATGCGTTGTGAAGTTCATTGAAATTGGTACATACGCAATGGATAGGAATCACATGAAAGAATATGCTTAGGGCGTTCAGTTGAACATATGAGCAGGAGAGTAGCGAGAAAGCAGATGCAAAGATGTTTGAGGTGCATGTTGATGGTAAAAAGAGCTATTGAAAAACTCGCCTCTCTGTTGGGGATCAAATATGACCAAAGCACTTGGTGGCGGAATGAGGAAACAACAGCAAATAAACAGTCGCTGGCCGCTCAGGCTTTGCACTTATTTGGGTCTGAGTCCCATCAATCTCATGGCCTCTTAGATTCCTACGGATACTCCCAGATTTACCCCATCCAACTTTTTTTGCAACAGTCCTACATTAGTCCAGCTAAAATATATATCACTTGTTCGAAACAAGACAATTTCAGCATGTCAGCGGTATGTCAGAGACATGAACGAGTTCAACTTGAACATGGTTCCTCGATCCTTGCACCAGTCCACCACCTGAAACACCCTTGTGTGTCCCGTTTTTATCCTCCTTGCTCATTTAGACCCCTATAGTGTGCTCTTCTGTAGACAGGGAAGAAATTTCCATGATAGGCACAATAGAAAACACCAGAATTGGATAATGTGGATAATACTGCGAAAATTAAGATTAAGGTTTGCGTGGGGTGGGCTGCAGCCATGTTTTAGATATTATCATCGAGAGCTTTGGTCCTGAGCGCTCAGGGTTTGAGGTGGGCAGAAGTGGCTGCTTTGGGGGTGGCATTTAGTGGGAAGGCAAGTGTGTCTGTGCCTGCTGCCATTGGTGGGGACGGCAGTGTGGAGTTGAAGGTCCTGATGGAGGAAGTTATGGTGTTCTGAGGAATGTTCCTGGATACTCCGAGATTTTGAAGGGATTGGATTTAAAAAGGGACCCATGTGGGTTAGGAACACGCTACTGAAGGCATCAACAAAAATGTATAAAATTTTAAACATATTGTAAGGTGTGAGGAGAATCGACGTAGTTAATCTTGACCTTCTACGGCAGTGAAGTATCTATGGTCGGCAATTGTCTTCCCAAATTCAAAAAAGTCGGTGATGGGTGTGTGGAATGCCTGCGTGGAGTCGTATGCTGTGAGTGTGTAATGCATGAAGTCAAATGCGAAAGATGGATTGGAATCTTCAATGCAGTCGTATGCCTCTGCCATGTCCTTGTAGCTGTCTAATGCCATTTCCACCTGATCTTGGAAGTCTTCACGAGTACAGATGCTAGGAACTTCGAGCTCCTGAGCTTCCCACTTGTATTCCACCAAGGACCGACCAAGTTCAACTGTATATGGCACGAGAAAATCGCCATACGCGTCATTGTCATCGAGTTCCTGTATTGATGGTGAGAATCCATAATGGTTCAGAAACCAAAACATGAGGTCAAATGCAAGGCCTCTGGTATAGCAATAGTGTCGCCTTTCAAGCAGAGGAATGGCGTTGATATCAGATTCCTTTTGCTGTTCACGTTCCTCTGGTGAAGGATCGTTGACACTGTGGATGAAGGGCAGATAGGTGCGTTTGTCAAAAACATTCCCATAAATGGCCACCGCAAAGAGAGCGAACAAGGCCTTCACATCATCCATGGCATTCTTGACCACAGTACCGTTTTCGTCAACAATATCCTTGAAGGTGAGAAGGTGGTGGTATTCATCATCTATAGAATTGAATGATAAGCATGGATTAGCATGCAAAAAAAGTCTTTCTTACCGGTGTCAAGGAGGTTGTTCACAACGTAGGAGGTGTGGAAGTAGTGGACCAATCGTCGGAAGTATAGGCCAGGCAAGATCTCATCAGGAGTGGCCACAGAGGCGCCCAAAATAAATGAATGGATAAGGCCATACAGGGAATTGGTCAGGGTGTAAGAAGAAAGGTAATTCCCCCCTGTGATAACGCAGTCTTCAAGGGCGACTGTGGCGTAAACAGTGTTCGGGGGCAAAATGCTACATGAAAGGTAAGTTAAACACTAATATGGCTAATATGGTACTTACATTCCCATTCCCTCTGTCAGCAAAATCGCCTCCGGATGAACGTATATTTCATTCATCACTCGCGTCGACAGAAATTCAGGAAGAAAGAGGTCTGAGCTTGCAAAATGTTCAGGATGAAAAGGAAAGTCAGCGGGACTGCAAACAATGATCCATTTGCTGCCTGCGCGGATTTCCAAATAAAGGCCCAGGCCATGAGGAACTAATGTCCACTTTTGTATAACATCAGCATTGTCGTAATCATTCCATCGCAAGGCACCGATGGCGGAGTATTCCTCCTCTTTACAGTAGGGAAGGGATCGAGTTTCACGCCACGCCAGATAGTCGGTTGTAAAGGGTAGTTGCTGCATAAAGTCGGAAGGAGCATGAATGACTCTGAGGACCTTCCTTGCCGATTTGGATTCCGCATTTTGAATAAACTGCTGTAAAGATCCCGTTTTAATGTTGGGCGATTCGGTGGGTGCCAATGATTGATCTTCCAATATATCAGAAAAGGGAGGAGTGACAACGTGAGGTATTATACATACCTTCAATTCTAACATCGGTGTTGAGACTGTTGAGCTCACGAATACCATGACGAGAGAAGGGATGACGAGGCAGGTTGGTGTCGGGGATCACAATGACACCTTTCTGGAGCTGGATTTGAATCCGAGATGGAGACATCTCGGAAAATGTTTTTCGATCCATGATGGTGAAAAATGATTTATCAGTCAAAGAAACGTGTTTGGGTTCACCCGCGTGATAGTGCCGGGTGATGGATGAAACCCATTCTACGAACATGTCACGCTCAATGGTGCGCTGATATAGTAGAAACTTAGTAGGCTAATAACAGAAAAGAGGGTCGACATACGTAAAAATGAACCACATGCTGATGCGATTTTCCATATGGGTCATAGGAGTTCAACACAATTTCCTCAGTCGATTTCTAGCAAATAATAATGAGTCCAAGGGAACATTGATAGAAAGGAGAGATGGCATACTACGGGAATTCGGGAGAGCTCCAGGGTATGAGATGAGCGCTGGTTGGATATAATCAATGGAATGCTCCAAAACATAAGAGTGAATTTCCACTGACCTCAACTTGCGTTAAATCAATGAAATTGAGTTGCATATGTTTCGAACCAATGACAACCGGCCGTGGTTGGAGTGCCTCGGACTTCACAATAGACGGTGTCTTTTTCTGTTTTCTCCCCTTGGATTTACGCTTTGGAGTAGCAGGCAACAGCTGTTGCATATTGGACGCGCGATCCACAGGTTTGATGTTACGAGAAGTGCGTCGCAAAGCGCGTTCAGTGGGGATGGTTTCATTGGCTCCATGCTCATCAACCTCCATATGATCGTTACCGGCGGGGTTCGTTGATTCGGCAGGGGGCTGTGGGGCACCACCACGAGGGATAGCTTCAACCTGCATGGAGTTATCGTCTGCTTGATCATCTTCGACCTGCATTGCATTATCACGTTCAGCAGGTGATGTCTGGGAATCGGGAGCACTTCCATCGGGGGCAGGGGAATCATGGGGAGGCATCAATGCAGAGGGGGCCAATATTGAAGCCATGGGCCAATTTTTGGGGACAGATGATTCAACAACGGAAAAGGACGCGAGATGAACTTGGTCCTTGTGAGAAGGATTAACTGTGGAGGTGGTTTATAGAAAGCAATAAGAGAAGTATATAGACAGCGAACCAAGATGGAACCAAGATTTATCCTCGGGCGCCGCATCCTTCAGGATCTGAGGAATAGCATCTGCAATGCGCTTAGCAGCAGCAAATACGTCGATCTGTCCACGCGCAATATTCAAGATAGCCGTCCAGATCACAGACTCGAGGGCAACCACCGATTTGGGACGTGCCGTCCCAAGGCTTTTGGAATACTGGAAACCAAATATAAATCCTTGCGAAATGACACTCGAAATTCAACGAGGAACTGCACATACCAATATCACCTTGTACCGTTGAGCGTAACTTTCCGACTGATGAATTTGCACTCCATGCAGAAGCACAATGGGTGTCAGCATGGTAGATGCCTGCAGGGGTAGGCGCAGGTGGTCATATTTCTGGTCATCTCCAAGTGATTGGAGAAATTTTTTGAAACCCGCCACCACGACGGCAGAGTCTGTAGGTGAGCTGGAGGTAAAGTAAGTTATCAATGCTAATGTATTGATATGAAAGGCGAACATAGCATTGGATTCCTCAAGAGCGGCCAACGAAGCTGGAAGATCCGGGACATCCTTGATTCATTTTGAATAAAGCACTTATGTACGAACAAGGAGTCGCTTACATTTCGCTTAGGATCATGATCTAGCATGAATGCTACATGCGTGGCTGCCAGTTGCAAGTTGAACAACGGTTTGTACGTCGCCATATTAATGTGTAGATTATAAAGCGCATAAAGTTGGCGAGAAGCTGGAGTCTGGAAGGTAGGGGGTGGAGTGCTCATAAACGTTTGGGTTTGAACTAGCCTATGGAACGTTTTGGCGATGGACGTCCAATCTGCGAGTTGCTTGGAAACCTGCGTAGCTTTCAAGGTGAATATCATGGCATCCAAAAAGAACAAAAATGGTAACCTTGAACGACGAAAAATTGACCGGGAGACGTTGATGTTTTGGGGCCTTGATTGTGTCATCCGGGTGCTCCAGTGCGTACATTACATCAAGCAGACGATAAGCAGTAAGCACACTGCAAATTTCGGATGTACGAGAAATGGATTTCATGCTCGATTTTTCGGCAGATGCAATCTCTGTTGGTGAGGTGTCTGCGAAACGGTCACAAGATCTTTCCCGCAATCCAGTCTTAACGAACGCATGCGTCGGGGAAGCTGTGGCCAATGTAATGTCAAATGCCTCCAGGGCGGCAGAGAAACGCTGCAATACTAATCAATTTCAGTATTTGATCGTCTCATTTATCAACTCACGAATCCAAAGTGGTTTTCCTCAAACGTGTTCAACAAGCTGGGTGCCATAACAATACCACTTGTCCAGGGATATGTGGCTACCACCAGCGCATTATGACGAAAACCGTTGTGATTTCCTACGATCGTCGGATCGACGTCCATGTGTCCTTGACCTATATTTTCATCTTCCAAATTGGGCGAAATGCCGCCAGATGTAGTGCCGTCAGTGCCGTCAAACATAGGCATTTCGCTCACTATAAAATCAAATGGGTCATTAGCAATGAGTGAAGCAGGTAGCTACGAACTTGATACTAGTTGTACTTGGGATTTACGTAGTGGTGGACAGGAAAGAAGCCCAATGAAGTTTAACTTTCGTTGATAACCTTAACCACTTGAGGGTGGGTTACGCGGGCCAAACATAGGACAAATAGTGTCCGTCCAGACGACGTTTGTTTGGCTGCACAAACATTCCGGTGCCAAACACTGTACAAACATTGGCCGTCCAGACGACGTTTGTTTGGCTGCACAAACATTCCGATGCCAAATACTGTACAAACATTGGCCGTCCAGACGACGTTTGTTTGGCTGCACAAACTTTGTCAAGGACGTTGGTGGCGTTGGTTACAATTTGACATCTATGTACATGTACAGGAGACTCAGGTTATTCCATTCCGGTAAGCTCGCGAGACCAATTAAAGTGGGGGAGATATTAGAAATAGGGGGGGGGGTATTTAAAGTAAGATATCACTAGGAATGTTTAAGGTCGCAACGACTTGGGGCATTAAAACCCAGTGGGATGAAAGCTACCATTCGGCGGTTTTCACTATTGAGCTGATTTTGGAGTTGTTCGAGATGAAGTTGTTGACTCAGGAATGGGTGTATTATTGTTTCTTCTGCAAGTGGAACACATGCAACAAAGATATATTGTGGAATAACTCCCAATTTCAAAATCACACACAAGGACCACTATATACATACTCATTCGCCTACAAAATCAGCTGGTAATTCACTCGGGCAACTCCGCCAACAAAATGACAAATTGGATATTGAAAGATATCCCTGTTTCGTTCCGGGGCGCACTCAATTGCATGGCATACGGAAACGTGTTGCAGGTATAGCCTATAGCGGCGATGGAATTTGGGGGGAGATCGTGGTCGAGAGTAGGCAATTTGTTGATATTATTGAACGCATCGGCATCGAAACGGAATCGTTGTTCCCGAGCATCATAAATAGGGACTAATGAGCAGGGGTCATTAGTCCAGCGCAGATTATAACAATAGAACAATCAGTACTTAGATCGTCGAAATTCCGGAAGGCGGGGTATACGGGTGGAGGTGCTTCCCCTGAAGATGGACCAGGCGGTTTAGCGGTGACGAAAAATTTGGACTGCTTTTTCGGGGAAGGATTGGAAAGGCCTATAGTGCAATACATCAGCGGTCAAAAGGTGAGTATAGTGCTGAATTACCTTGAGAAGACGCCTCCTTCCGCGTAATGAATCCCAGAGCGAGGTCGGGGGTCACATTCCCATAAAACTGTTTCCTGCCAAAGATAGAACCCACCCAGCCAAGTAGGCGATCGTATTCATACGCTAATGGAACTACCTGAATTTTTTTAACGCGGTCACGCTGGTTCTGCATCGGCTCCCAAATATTGCAACTAAAGACAACCCCAGTTGTAATTAACACTGCTGGGCGTCTGTTGCCGGGGATGATCAGGCGATCGCCGTCCTTGACGGCTGCAGTAGTGCTATCTCGCGTTGGGTTGATCATTTGCCCAGATCCGAGAAAGTTCACAGCATTGGCGAAGTTCCTATGGTTCAACTCGCATAAATTCCAAGCCAAGTAAATGCGGTAACGATACTTACCGCGACTGTGGGCTTTTCAGAACCCTCAAAAGAGGGGAATATCCAAGCAATGCGAGGTCCGGGGTGTTACCTGAATACTGGCCTACTGTTGAGGATGCAAAGGGAAGGAGCTCACAAGCGCTATGGGAGTGTTAGCTTTTATGTTGCGGAAATATTTGAAATACCTTACGGGAAGCGGGGAAGTTTCGAATACGCCTTCCTGAGGAGCTCGTCGCTGACTTCCTCATAAGCAACATCCCTCTTGACCTCTTTGGAAGATTTCCTAAATCATTGGTCAACATAATTATTACCTAGAGAATGATAGTGGAGTGCCTACTCTTCAATGACTTCGTCGTCTTCATTGAGGAGCTCGTCGCTGAATTTCTCATAAGCAACATCCCTCTTGACGCCTTTGGAAGATTTCCTGAATCATTGGTCAACATAATTATTACCTAGAGAATGATAGTGGAATGCCCACTCTTCAATGACTTCGTCGTCTTCATGGGAATCAGAGTCATCTCCTGCCTGCGAAGAAACCTCCGCCAACGCAGTCACCACCGGAAGGCTTCTGCTACTGTTCACAGGAGTGACAGGTGACGGGGAAGCAGGAGGAGGCTTTGGGGACTGAGGGACAAGTCGTAAGCGCTTCTTGGCCGGTTTATCCTTTTCCGTCGCTACAACATGCTTTTGCGGGGGATTTGGGACCTCTATGCTGTTATTTTCGTCAAATTGTATCCCTACTAATATGTAGGTGAAACAAACCTAGGGGCGCGCTCTCCCTGCTTCCGTTTCTTAACAGGGCTAACCATCCGATTCAGATCAATGGTACATTGGTATATGCGGCAAAATAGAGTACCTTTTCTTCGGGACAGACTTTTTTTGCAGTGGCGATGGTTGCTGGAGGGGTGCGCTGAAGTTGGAGCAATGTGTGAGTGCCATTGAAATTGAAAGGAACTTAACGCACTCTGATTCATCGGAGGTCGCCTTTGTGCCTGCAGACGAAGGAGGGTTTGGGGACTGAGGAACAAGTCTTAAGCGCTTTTTGGCGGTTTTACCCTTTCCCATTGCTACAACATCCTTTTGCGGGGAAGCTAAGAACTCGATGCTGCTATTTTCGTCAAGTAGTATCCTCACTAATATATGTAGGTGAAACAAACCTAGGGGAGCGCTCTCCCTGCTTCCGTTTCTTAACTGGCGATGTTTGCTGGAGCGGTGCGCTGAAGTGGGAGTAATGTGTGATTACCATTAAAATTGAAACGAATTTAACGCACTCTGAATCAACGGAGAGAATTTCCGGACCACTGGAGTTGTCGTCCCTGAACAAAATTCAGCATGTTATACACTGTCAAAATTCATAGATACCTTGTTTCTTGCGCCGATTTGCCTTTTCCTTTGGCATTTCTTTAACCAAAGAACATGAAAAAGAATCATAAACACCACAAAAAACGACGTACTTTGAATCCTTTCTTGCTTTTGGAGTGACCTCAGACTCAGGCTGAGCCATGTACGCCGCTTTTTCGGAGGGCTTACGCCTGCACCTTTTCAATCAGCTAGTGAAAATGTGACAGAGAGAGGGCACTGACGTCCGCTTGTCATGGTGTAGCTCCGCAGGTGGGCTCAGGGCTACATCATTGGGCGTTTCACCCGCATGCCTGGAAACGATGTGAGAAATATTGGATGTAGCGCGCAATATAAGGAATACCCAAAGCTCAGTCTCCTGCTCACAGACACCATCCTCTGCACCTTGTCCCTGTTGACGGACCATCTGTAAGTGTTATAATGCCTACGAGACATAGCACGTACGAAACAGTAACCGGATCCAACGCCTGGAATTCGGGTGACCCTGGCACAGGTTTGGCCACAACGGAATCCTGAGATATCTTGCTGGATTTTTGTGGGGAACTAAAGAATGGGGCAGTCATAAAATCGAAATGAAACGGAAAGCAAATGCATACCCCGTGGGCAAGATCGAAGAGGGAAAGTCAGATTCACTCTCATCAGATGAATGCGCTGAGAGAGAAGGCCTGTGCAGTAATTGGAGAATGTTAAACAGGGACAAAAATGGTAAGAAAGGATGACAGACGACTTAGATTGTGCTCTTTGAATAACATTGAGCCTTTATAGTGATGTACCACAAGGGAAGGAACTTACTTGGCGTCAACTTGTCTGGGTGCCATTTAGTATGTGGTGGGACAGAAAGGTCGAACGATGCAAATGGAGGGGGAAATGAAGATGAGTCTTGCAACGCGCAAGATCTTTATATACATGCGCCCTACAAGATTTAGTTAATTCCTTTGCGCACTGGTCGTGACATCCAAGGAAGGATCGAAAACGCCAATTTCAGCACTCCCCCAATGGTTGTGTTGGACGATAGCAACAGGTTTAATTCGCGGATCCCAGGAAGAAATGAGGAACTTGGGCTGATTTATTACTCAAAGGAAGGCTTCGTAAACTGCATCCCCATCAAAACCTCATACAAGGAGAAGGCAGCCAACTTGGACTCACCGCGGAGCCGCGCCCCTTCCTTAGAGAATCGATTAAGGCCCAGAGTATCGATGTGGCCTCTGACGATTTTGAAAAGGAAATGCGTGTGGACTGTTCAATGGGTAAACTAACTTGAGTCGATTTGCTTTCCTCCCCCAGTCAGTGCATACATATTTCCAGCAAAGCCCATCCCTATGAACAAATCATATGACAAAGACCAAGCTGGTATGTGCTGTCCCCGTCTATTTTAAAAATACCCTGCCTATCAGAACTTAGCGCAAGCACTGGAACAAGTTGCGTTGGATCGTCTGGCAACCACGTATGGATTATTGCACGCGGCGCGCATCAGCGAGGTAGGTGTCCTGATGTTTATCGTTCGTGTATGAGTACCTGATATTTCAAATTCTGTGCAGCATACAAGTTGGATGGCGCAATATGTTGCGGTTCCCAGTGGAGCTGCATGGGTTCTGGCTACTGTTGGGTCTCCCGAAGATGGGAATGAAGAATTTGTGTCGTCATTCCAAGGTATCATATGCAAGATGGACCTTCCCCCTTTCACCGAAAAAATCGGGTAATGCATTCATACCATATGTTAGACGGTATCATGGATTGATCGATCCTCCCTCAGTGCAACTAGTCCCCATGTGAAGCACCTTCGGCAGAGTTTGACACTTACAGGTTTGAATACAGCGACATTTCAAAGTGTTTCTGAAAATATCATCGCCATTCATCATTTGTTTCAACGCTTTCTTGGGAAAGATTGCATCCAAGATCTCACAGCCATTGGCCAATTGGAAGATTCACTTTCCATTGATATGTCCAATCGTTATTTCACACCCCGGCGGGATGGACAATCCGCAACAGAAATCCCATTCTCTACGGACGTCGACCCTCACGGGTTCCTTACAAAGGCCGCAGGAACCTCCTTGTTCCATAGCGAAGATAATGAGGTTTACTACTATGAGCGAGTTTCCGATGGAAACGCGGGTGATCATCGGTAATGCTTCGTATTAGGTTGTCTACACCATACTGACATGGCATATTTGGGCAGATTTATACCGACTAAACCCATTACATTTCGTCACGGAGATATTGTGGAGGTCCAGGTCTCATTCGCAATGTTACCGCTTCGAGAAAAGAAATTCAAGTTGTCTCTTATTCTAAGAAGTGTCAGCCTCTTGGACGCTACTTATAGCCAGGTATGTGTGACTCCCACAAGCCATCATGATATTAACTCTATCCCTTAGCGCGCTCATTTGAACAATTTCCTACAAGCGTCAGCATCCAAGAAACCTCTAACCTTGAAACGAAGAGTAGGATATGCTGAAGAGGAGCTTGGTGCGACACGGGCCAAGCTTGGAAGAATGGACATTGATCAACAAGGCGAAGCATCAGCCCAAATTGTCTCGGGCCTTGATTAGAATCTGTATGTACACGTCAAATGTATGAAAGATACTCAATGCTGGGGCCGGCGCTAGGAGTGAATGAATGTGAAATTCTATTGCCGTAATATTTTGTGAGTTGTCCTTTATTCAATAGGAAATCTTTGTGCGTCGATCGTCATTCATCTTTATGTTCATTTGGCACCCTTTTCTTGGTCCAATGTGAGTTGACCAAATATTACGCAAACAAATGGCGGCTGGACGCCCTTTGTTTGGTGAGACCCGTTGACCAAATACTTATATGCACCATTTGTTTGGTTCAATGTAAATCAAACAATAACTTCAATCGGCCGTACACTTTGAGGGTTACCTTTGTCCCTTCACTCTCCATCTAAAAATCCATCCATACAAGTCATAAAATAGCGATTGAACCATCCTGGCAAAAGGAGACTCTATTTGCAACTTGTAGAAGTTTTTATTAATAACATCAGGACCATTTCATGACAGAGACTGTGTGTTTCGAATACAAAAAAACCTCAAGAAATTTAGTATCACTAAACGTTCTCCTCCTCAAACATTAAAGCCATATATTCCTTGTCCAGTTTCCTGTATAATGTACTTCAGTATTTGCTTAGGAACGAACTGGATGTCTTACCCTTTACCATAGGACTCTCTCTGTCTGAATGATTCGATGAACTTTTTGGTTTTGATGTACCTTGTGATGTCCATGACGTATGCGTTTTCGAACATATTCTTTTCTGTAAGAAGCATCCAGATATGTGTTGGGAATAACCTCCTATTTGCGTCGACTGGGCCTGGCTGCGAATACTGAAGACTCCATGTGTTGGAATTCATATAATCGTCGTGCGAGCTCACGGTCGGGTCCAGGTTGATTGTCCAGGTCTTGCAATCTCCTACGCGTCGCAGGCCTCTTCCGAAAGAAGAGAATGGATTCGCGTAATCGGTTGCTTGGGGAGATTCCACTTGATTCCAGCCACGAAATACGTATTTCATACGCGCTTTGAATGACTTGGGCGAAAGATCGTACACTAGAGATCGCCGCTGGATGAAGGTCGCTTGTGGGTGGATCGAAAAGGCTCTGTTGTGGGTGATGAAATTCATAACGCAGCCTGGATGGCAATTGAATGAATACATAAGTCGGTTCCGAACAAAAAAAAAACCCACTTGAGTGGAATTGAAGGACCATTCCAAGCGGCGGGCCCCGGGACGTGATCACTTGGATACTGGGGTGGTCTTCTTTCATGAAGTTGAGAATAATGACACCATCACAATATTCGTTGTCGAAGGTAATATCAGTGGGGTCAAAATCAGGACTTTTGTCGAGTGACATCTGTAAAGTCTGAAAATTATCATTTTCCAACGGTACGAACATGTAACCAATACTCTCAAGCCATAGGGCAAGATCGCAGGCGCAGTCATGTTGAACATATAGATCTAGGTCCGAGTTTGCATAGATTGTGCGGTCGAAAAACTGCAGAGCAGTAGATCCGGAAATGATGGCCCCGGTTGTCGCCTGAAGCTCACGGAAACGAAGTATTTCTTGGAAGGTAAAATAATGGCCTACAATGTGGTTAGCGTGAAATATCACAAAGAATTATTCGAACCCAATTCGTACCAAGGACAAGTTCAATCCTATATGCTCTCTTGTTATAGGACGTCACTTTTTTATACAGTTCCTTGCAAGTGCGTGAGTACGCTATTAACTCTGCTTGGGATAAACATGCAAGGAGCGGATCGTCAGTGGTAGGTGGTCTATATGTTTTTGGTTAACTGATAATCGGGGGGTTCAGCGAATATCTTACAATGCGATAGGTGATATCATATTGATGGTGGGCAGTGGCCAAAATGTTGGGAACTTCGTTTCTACCGAACCGTTGTTCCCACTTATTTGACGCTCACCGCAAGCGGTTTTTCCTTCCTTTTTATCCGTGTCTCGTTGCCAATGACCACTATTGGCGAATCGAAGGCAAGGAACACAGGACCGGGGATTAGTCCGAGGATTGCAAGTATCATCCGAGGTGTGCCTGAATTCCCTGATATAAATAGAAAATAGATAGATCTTGTGCCATCTCAATATTCAAACCCTAATGATGCAAGCAAGTTGCATGGCCGCTGTTCATCCATGGTAAAGGCCCTTCAATCAGGAGGTGCGCTGGTGAGGAGGAAACTAGTTAATTAGATATTATCACGTAAAAAGGGCAGGGGTTGTTCATCCAGGGTGAAGGACCTTCAATGAGGAGATACCCTGGTGAGGAGTAAATCAGTTAATCAGACGTTATTATGCAAAGAGGGCAAGGGTGGCGGGCAGCGGGCAGCGGGCGCGTGCCATACGAGGGCGAACACAGTCACAGGCGAACGCGGTCACGTGGTCTAGGTTTGAGAAGCGTGATGGCATCAAAGTATACTTGGCACCCGCGTTAGGGCGAACGCGATCAAAGCAGGGGCTGGCGCACATAAGAACGAATCCTCATTCTTCGGACTCGTAA
>Ga0307517_10004696_pt1 | contig 20918 bp, 32 predicted proteins | sample 23_EM_MG_FD_194515 | JGI IMG/M metagenome (GOLD analysis project Ga0307517, IMG submission 194515) | Populus trichocarpa ectomycorrhiza microbial communities from riparian zone in the Pacific Northwest, United States - 23_EM | ecosystem: Host-associated > Plants > Roots > Unclassified | place...
GTACAAATCTCATCGGAGATCTGATGTCTCTTGAGCATATTTCTTCCTTTCCTTCACTTTTCCTTTATTTTATTTCCTTTGTCTCCTTTCCTTTGTTCATTTTCCTATGTTTCTTTCTCTCTTCTGCCTCTCTTTATCACATTTCTTTATTTCTTTTCTTTTGTCATTTAATTAAAAATAATATTATAAAATAAGTCTTCCATGATGATGATTTGAACCAAATTAACCCTTTTTTAACCCTATACCTAATTCCCAAGCGTCCCCCGTTGTATCAATCGAACTGTTGTGTATAGACGGCTGGAACCATACAATTTGGGAACAACTCGTGTAATTCCGGAAGACCAGAATACGATATGCGGTTGCATGCAGAATTCTCGACGGAACCAACCAAAGAAGATTGGCCTGACCATCTTCTGTCCAGCGAGTTAGACTACCCTCGGTAAGTACGGGGGTAAGATAATTCGTAACAATTGTTGTCAACGGATAAACGGATGAGCTGACACCAGACGTGGTCTCCACACCATCAGGAATAACGGAAGCGCAGACCGAGAAGTTAGCCATGGGAGCAAAAAGGTGTGGTAGAGAGTTTTCAGGGTCTACGAGTAGGTGAAGTTTGCAGAATTGTGAGCAAGATACTTAGTTAGTATAGAGTTAGCATGTATACCGCGATTGCTCAGACGCAGAATATAAATATCGAAGCATGTTCGCTGCTATAAGACACAACAAGCACAGAGACGAGATTTTATCAATATAACAAGTTTCTACTTTAGCGTTACAAATACTTCGATGATCCATCCCAAAGTACACTATTATATTTAGCCTACATTACTCGTGTCTTCTTAACGAGTTCTCCGATATAAAACGATTCAGGTACTAGCTGTTGGAATACCTCACGCTGAAGCTACCACCTAACATTATCCTATGAAGCCATATACCTCACTCTTGAATATAAGGGAAGATATTCCCGCTAGGATAATAGTATCCTACCTTACTCTAATTCCATTTCTGGAAGATAGAGATATCTCTTTTATCTATTATTTTTAATTCTTTATCTTCCTTGAACTACCTTGTATCAGTTAATCATGGTTAAGCGAGGTACAACTATGTTTTCGGCAACAAAGATTGCAAAGGTGGATTTAGTGGCTTATTCCACCCTGGAAAAGATCATGGACTTGGAGAAGGAAGTATCTAAGTTGTCTTAAAATGTGTTCATTTTATCGAAGTAGAATCAGGTGTTGAAGAAATAGGTGGATAGGAAGAAGGAAAAGGAGAACGCGAGTGCTGAGGTGGCTTCCCTGGTGAGGGGTCAGGCGCTTGAGCCATAGGTTGTGGCTGAGCTGTTAGTGAGGTTGAAGGGGAAAATTGTGGCAGAGGGTGATGAGGATAGTTGGGTGGCGCCTGTGGTGAAGCCTGTGGTGGCTGAGTCAAGAGTAGTGATGGTGAGGAATGAGAAGGAAGGACCTGTAGTGGTTTATATATCGTTGGGTAAGAGGAGATGGGTGGATGGGGCAAGTGAGAGGGGAGTGAATAAGGTTGGTGATAGGAGGTAGGGGAGTGTGGTTGTATTGGGACTGAGGGGTGGGGCTCTGATGGGTCGTAGGATTAATATTTTGGGAGAGGGAGGGAGATATCAGGACTGCCGGTTGGGTCTGAAAGGGATGAGGGAACTGGGCCTGACATTGATTAGATTATGCGCAGGTGGTACAGGTTATGGATAGGACATTGTTGCAGATGCACAATGGGCTCGTAGGTGATTCCTATCATATGAGATGGGATAGGGCACATGTATCAGGAAGGGGTAGGGGATATGAGCTGTTTCGTTGTGAGTGAAACAGGGTCAGAAGGGTTAGAATTCACAGTAGGCAGAGATCTTGGGTGCTAAAGACTCACATGAGTAGGTTCAGGGCTTGTGTGTAACTTGGTGAGCATCAGCAAAAATGATTATGTTTGTCATGAGTGTCATGTGCATCTGATTCTCAGGATGCTCCGAACCTTAACCATTACTCTGGAGGGGATATCGGCCCGATGGCATGTCCGGACGCCATTCCCAATCCACCCCTGCATCCTCGATGTCCTGACGATATCCACCGCCAAGCACATGTGTCCAGATGCCATCAGATCCTAAGCTCCTGCATGCTGACGATCCTCTCCCTGCGCCTGCCTCTTCATCACGGAATTCAATTCCACTATAGCATCTGGATGCTATATAGCTATATTTGAAACTCCTGTGCATCAAGTGCCATGTCTGGCTATAGGCTTCCAATGCCGCCTTAAGACCTCACATGTTCCTCACGATGGCATCGTGATAGCTCATATATTCCAGATGCTGTCTTAACAATACATGATACATCACATGCATACACTCAACAGTGTTAGGACAGGTCACATGCATACTCTCGATATCGTTGTAATGGCATACGAATTCCAGAGGCTGTCTGCATGACTTCGTGAGAGCTCATAAGGATACCCCAGATGGGCTACTGATAGTACATATATTGCAGACGCTGTCTCGATAGCTCCGCTATACATTCGTATTACAGAATGTCCATCACAAAAGCAATTGGATGCCAGTGCCCCTTGTATCATGACTTTGAACCTCATCTGGATCTTAATATTCTATTATTACTAGTCTATTGGGGTAACCAGAGAGTCCAGGACATCCTGGCCATGGTGATTGAAGATATCTGAGCTCTCGCTCAGATCTTGGTCAGAAATAGATTCCAAATTGTCCTCACAGCTCTACAGATCGGCCAACCAAATGTAATGGTTTGAAACTTTGTGAAAAACAATTTCGCTAAAAACTCGACAGTTCACACTTTGCCAAGTCTACACAAAAGCATTCTCTCTTGTTGGATGTGTGGACGTGGTAGATATGAGAGAACTTGTTATATTCTCTGATGCGTGCCGCTGCTAACTAAATAGGACTGACAAACATGTGTGGGCAAATAGTGATTTGCCCTCAACGCCGTCCTATCTTCTCCACAACACAACTAGAGTGGTTGCCCGTACCCTACAACACTCAACACTACCCCTACGGGTGCCATCCGTATATATGCCCATATAATAATTCCCCATTCTCCATCATTGAGTATCACCCTTATATGAGCTATAGAAAAAAAAACTTCAAAGCAAAAGTAGAAAGCTGGTGGGACAATACGCATATCCGGACAAACTGAATATGCTTGCTAAGTACGAGGGGTTTAGTCAACCCATATGCAACCATATCGTTTGTCCTGCAATTATCCATGGTAAACCCCCTTCCATCTTCTATAAATTTTCTGATCTGATGCACAGGAAGGCCAATGTGTTTGGTGTCAGGTTTATTGATGGTGTCTTTAAACGAAGAAAGTAAGGCTTGATTAGTGTTCGTTACGGGGTGGGGCGGGGCGGGTTTTCACTTTGTGACCACGCCGTTACTACGGCCCGGGGTCAACTCTGTGCCATTCCTCCCCGTCCCGTATGACACGGGGCCCTGGCCGGGCTATGGGGTGGGGTGGGCATTTTACTATCCCCGCTGATTGCCCAGACGGCCCCCGTCTTCTGCTCATCCCCCACTCTTGCCCCTGTGCGTGGCCCTACTTATTCCTACGAGTAATATTCTGTGACTAATCAAATGGCAGGTTGAAATCTAAGGAGTGTTTAGCCTCTCAATTCTGATCTGAAATCACAATTTGAGATCAGAATTGGCTGGCCAAACACCCCCTAATTATTTTGTATGTCGAGTATGATGACTCCACTATTAGGATATTCCATATAGCAATCAGGCAACTATCTCAAAAGATAGGATTTGAATATAGTGCTCACATTATCATTATCATTTGGGCTTCTAGATTGAGATAAATGGTGTTTGGAAATCGCTCTTAGTATATGATTGTAAGCGTATAATCTAGGTATGTTTCTAAGTACTTCTAAGCATATGATTCTGGGGACATCACTCTAAGTGTATAGTTGTATAGTTATGCATGCACGATTCCTAAGTTCCTGAAGATGTGCCAGTGTCTTCCGGCTTATCATTTTATGATCTCATTCAGGGTGTATGGCTTTGGGTTTATGGCTTTGGGTTTATGGCTTTGGGCATTCAGCTTTGGGCTTATGAATTTGGGCGTTCAGCTTTGGGCTTTTCATTCTAAGACTATTGGTTTAGGTGTCACGTCTCAGATGCCTTGCAAGCCATCCACCCAAATACTAGCCACTATTTAAATCTGGTCTGAGGTTCAGGCAATCACTTACCCGAAACTTGCAGATAGTTGGTTAAACTGGATGCTCACTATGGTGTATAAAAAGCTATGGTTTTAGGTGACTCTCTTTGGCGTATGGTTTTGGGCGTATGGTTTTGAGTGTATAGTTTTGGGCGTATGGTTTTGAGTGAATGGCTTTGGGTGTATGGTTTGGCTTTGGGCGTATGGCTTTTGGGGGTATGGTTTTAGGGATATGGTTTTGGGTGTATGGTTTTGGGTGTATAGTTTTGGGCGTATGGCTTTGAGCATATAGTTTGGACGTATGATTTTGAGGGTACAGTCTTGCAAACGAGGGCAGGCCAAGCTCAAACGTATATACCCATACTCAATAGAAAAATCAATGATTAGGAACATTATTATACATTCAGATGCATGCGCAACTTCTGCCACCATTTAGGCATCTTATTGGACTCCCACAATGGCTTCCCCGTCTTCTCCACATATGTATCGTGCACTGTTTGATGTGTAAAGTGGACAACACTACACCGATTTCCCACAAAAGAGCCAATATAATGTTTCACTGCATAGGAATGCATGAAAATAATGGAACCTAGAGAATATATCTTAGATACTTATTGTAATTGGATAAGATGGGCTGGGGTCTCTACATACCAGGGGTACAATCAATCTTGACTCCAAGCTCAGGAAAGCAGGCATCGCCGCCCTCATGGTCTCCCAATACTACTATCGTACACCACGCATGGCATACATCCTCTACAACCTTATGGTTATTGGTATTTGCGTTGATGACAAGTGAGCGGGAGGTCCATATTTCAAATGCCGAGTCAACATTGTCAGCTTGCCTATCGTAAATGGTATCATAGACTGCTGTGTATTTGGAAAGCTTCTCCAGTAGGAAAGTCTGAAATAGGGCCTCAACAGTTTGAGTTAATGGTAAAAGCTGTTGGCCAAATTCTTTTAGAGGGTGAATTGCTGATTTCGTGTTATATGACTAGGCGGGCCTGGGTCCAAGTTCAATATTCTGCGTTCATGATCCCATTCGTGGAACGAAGGCACGGTGCCCAATGACACAGCCTTTTGTTCTCAAAGTACTGTCGGGGTTATGTTTGCTGCTCCCGTTTCCTGAAGGAGAACTCACGCTTGTAGCATCCTTCATACTATCAGTCTCAGCGTTATGAGTGGTATGAGCGCCTTCCATCTCGCTTGGCCTACAGAGCTTCCGCGTACCGCTTGCATCATGTTGGGTATGATCAGCCGCTATATTCTGTGACGCAACATATTTATCTACCGCTGGTTCAACTTCCGGTAATAGCCCTCATGCCTTGCTATTCTCAGCTTTGATTATACATAGGACCCCTTGCCTAAAGATAGTTTAGTATATGAGTCTAGTCTTAGCCCAAAGGATGAATTACTTGAATGTCCTTTATTATAACAATGTTACCGGTGATCGGGTGTAATTGGGGCTCATTTTCCTTGTCGAAACACGTCTTCAAGTTGCTATCCGGCTGCCGTTTAGGTCGCGAAAGGATTCAGTCCAGAACGTCAAAATCGCCACATTGGTGGTATCTGACGCGTTGATGATCGGTGGTTATTAACATGTGGGGAATATTCCTTTTTATTGAATAAACCTAATACATATCCAGCGGTATACATGGTTCCCCTGAATCTAATACAAGGGACTAGGAGATTAGTATATGCCCTGAATATTGATATGCGACCGAGTTGAAAGCTGAATACCACAATTGCTAATTTCAAGCCCATACAGAGAGATTGGTTAAATAGCAGAGAATAACACACCTTTGGCATTCATGGAAGAATTTGCAATATCTTCACTCCTGTGTTCAGAGTTGTAGAGGTGATTGGCAGCTTTTCTTCGTTGTCGCTGGGGCTTGCGCTTCTCCGCATCCCTCTTCTTCATTTTTGATAGCCCTCTCATAGTCTTCCCCAGCTACACAAACTTGCTCAAAGCAAGCTTCCCTCCCACTCAAAGCAGGATAGAACGAAGTAAGGTTGGTATAGAGTGAGGATAAAGATATTCAAATGTGCTCGAGTAGATGGCGAGTAAGGAGAGACTTGGGTGGGGAGGAACTCGGGCAAGGAGGAACTTGGGTTCAAGAGGGCGCAGTATGGGGCAGAGATTCAGAAGACGTCAGGGCGAATGGTTTCTGTGTCTATGGGAGAAAAGGGGAAACAGAAAGAATATAGGGAAAGACAAATCACGCTATGACCTGACAACCACGACTAACTAGAGCCAATACAACTAGCCTTTGCACTAGTGCACATTATCTACGACACCATTACCAGATTATTATTTTGGGCCTATGATCTTTCTGAGCGTATAATTTTGTGTGTGTATGATTTGTGTGCATATGATCTTTCTGGGCGTATGATTCTTTCTGAGCCTATGATTTGTGTGAGTATGATTTTGCGGTATGTATGATTTGTCTGTCTCTGACTTTTCTGTGCGTATGATTTTCATGACGATGCTCCTGTTCCCATAGCTTATTGTAAGAACTTGAATAAATGGACAAGGTATTCAGACTTCTTGAATTTCCGACACTGAAATAATAGAATCCTTCTACTCACTCTTACATATACTTGGGGGTGTCCACCTATGATCAGGTGGACGAGGGTCAAAAAATGGACCCTGTCGGCCCGATCCTACATGCACTCCCCCGATTATATGGGGCATTTTCCAATCAATCCATGGGGGCTCGTCATGCACTCCGGTATACATTGTTGACTTGACACCTTCTCGGCATGTCTTGGCTACTAGGATAACTTAGGGGATAGTAAAAATGCCTTAGCAATTACTCAGTCAAATTCTATAAGTTGATAATTATTTTACACGAAATTAACTTAGTGGAAACGGGATATTTTCTTTTATTTCCCCCCAGTTCGGGTACACTTCCTGGGTGGAACTCGAATTGTGGTATTAGTTCCTGTTTGGTCTCTTCCGCGGGTTACACGTATAACCGGTAGTGAATCAGTGGTTCCTGATAGAACTTTCTCCACCGAACAATCCTCTTCCAGGCAGGCCGTTGAGCCTGCTATGCAGCCGGAATTTTCGTCACCCAGTTGGTCGATACTTTCAAGATCGCTCAGTCCTTCACCGGGAACCTCCGCCTCACTCTCTTGTGATCCTTCCTCCTCATCAGTGTCAGATGCAACATACATGTTGACTTTACTATCCCAGATTCTTTCTTCAGGATCTGATTCCTCGGAGCCTCCCAAGTGATCAACACCTTGGTTTCGAGGTAGTCTAGGCTCTGCCTATTGAGATTCAACCAGTCCATGCTCAGGTAGTATAGCCTTTGACTCTCTTCCAAATGCTCGCCTGCTATCCTGATCAACGAAAGACCATTGAGTGTCCTTCTTGTGTGATTCGTCATCATTGGAGATACAGCCATTATCGTTCTCTATAGTTTCTTCCTTCCTATCAGCCCAATAACGATAATCCTCCGCAGCAGCCATTTCTTCGAGTTTTTCTGCCTCTCGTTCACTATCGTGACCTGCTAGCTCTCTGTGTAATTCTTCGTTCTTGTTGGATTTCACCAGCATGGAAGATCGAATTGTACTGCTTTTGAGTCATGAGCGCCGATGGGGAATCACATTTCTTGCCATGCTAAACACGCACGCTACTCCTACACTACGCCGTTGAACAGCGAGAATTCCCTAGCTATCCGAGCTAAATTGGGGAATCTTCCCACATTAACCTTCCACCAGTCAAGTATATTTGCCTTGTAAAATATCCCAGCTGGGCAGGCCTCACATGGGGGATCCGTAACCTCAGTGTCTGGCTCGGCGGCTCAATCTCGGAAGCTGTTTCGAGGTACGCTAGTGCCTCACTCAGGATAACTGCTCCGTGTCTCGAAGAGTAAAGGTGTTTGTATCGACTGTTCAGACCACTCCGTGTAATGGACATGTCAGGTGCCTTATTAGTTGTTGGTGCATAGTACAAATCATAATACGCTATGAACTACTTTTTATATGACTTCTTATACACAGTCTCCCCACTGGCATCAAGATCCCATTTCCACAAAAGGTTGAGTTGGCAATAGGGATGTAGGCAAGTTCCAATGCCGAACAGAAGACCTCTTGGACTTTCTGTTTTACCATAGTAAGAGGCTGCCTTCAATTTAGGTTTCACTAGGCCCTCATGAATATCAACCTTCCATTGTATCTGCTTCTGTTCTAACTTGGAAATTTGCATTTCCAAATGATCAGAGATATCTTGATACACTTGAAACACTCGATAAATGATGACGCAACGTGTTGTGGACATCCATAAAGTCCAACATCGTATCAGTTGAAGTACCTCCAAGATGTATTCAATGTGCCTTCACTCTTCCGGCGTTGACCAGAGAGGCCTAAACTCGGCATAGGTTTGTAACCAGTCCTTGGTGAATTCCCGTAGTGGTACAGATCTCTCCAACATATTTAGGGTTGAGTTCCACCGTGTTTTGACATCACAAAGTAGTGTAGTAGGGATCTTAACCCGGTTATTCTGTATCTCGATGTAGTGTTGACGCCGTTGAGGTGAAGCACCAACCGCAATAGTCATTTTGCAATGCTATAAACCATTATTAGCATTATCTTTGACTAAAGGTATCTTAGGTGGAAACAATGGGGAAAACACTTGGTTCTACTGGGGCGTATTCAATTTCGAACAATGAATTTGTGCATATACCCTTGGGCGAATGAATTTGTGCATATACCCTTGGGCGAATGAATTTGAGCGTATGAATTTGAGCGTATGAATTTGAGTGTATGAATTTGAGCGTATGAATTTGAGCGTATAAATTTGAGCGTATGAATTTGAGCGTATGCATTTGTAAAATAGGTGTTAGGGTATGAGTTCTTAGACAAATTACCTTTTCTACTGTTTTGTGAAAGCCATTATCCAATCTCATAACCTTCTCGATATAGCCCGCCTTAAAGCCACATGGCATATGACTATCCCGCAATTTCATCGTGATCGTACTCATAAATGCACCGAGGATAAGCTGAACAACATGGGCCATACATGGAATATGATTTTCCAATTGACACCATTCAACCGATTGTAAACTCCAAGCATTGTTTAAGACTTCGGTGAGCGTTCGGTTATTGCTGGCACTATTGGTGGTAAAACCCAGAATTCTATCCTGAATCCCGTATCTGGCTAGAACATCATTAATTATACCTGCCATATTAGCCCCGTATGAGAACCCCTGATTTCCTTGAACCCAATCAGCATCTCCTCCATCTGCCAGCTATCCGAGATCGAATAAGGCACAATTCCTACAAAACCGAGTTTGTTCGGTGAAGTCTATGTATCGGCAGCCTGAGAAATATTTCCTGCAGCAGGTAGACATGTCCGAATATCATCCACCATAGACTTTCCCAGCCATTTGAAATGCCGTGTTACTGTCGTTGGGCTGGGGATTTCGACTCCCGGACGAATGTACTTGAAGACATGACGAAAGGCAAGGTTGTTTGAGCAATTAATGGCGAGATTCGTTGCTAAAAACACTTTTAGAAAGTATTCTTCCAAATCATGCTGATTGAATCCTGCCGGTATGGCAAGATCAATAATCCTACGCTTATTTCCAGTTTTAGTCCCTTTTTGCACTAGCGTAAGAACGTCTATACCAAGCTGGCTCCCAGCCAGCTCATCATATCCGTTAATCTTTCTCGATTTCAGTCAAGCAGAGGACCTGTTATGGTCATGCATCGAGCTAGTCCCTGTGCCACTTGGGTGAGCTAGAACCTTTCTGCACATAAAGCACATTACTCGTGGCGTGCCAATAGCACTACCTAAATCGTCGACATATTGTTGAAAGTATTTCCACACCTCTGTGCCTCGAAGATCACAGTTCCACCTTATCCGTTTCTTGGCAGCTTATTTTGCACTATATGCTATATACCCTGCTGTGCCTTGCCACCACTCTATCCAACTCTCATGATATTCCTCCGTATACAGATAAAAGTTTCTAAATATCTCAAATGTGACTCTGTTGCTTGTTGACAAAGTCACACCTAGCGGATCCAGTAGATTCCGCGCATATCTTGGTTTCCAGGGGAGTGTGCTACCAAATCGGAGTGCAAGGATGTTGTGGAACTTGAAAGAGGTGTGCGGGCCACACCAGCCAGAGGTCTTGGGGTTGGTGTTACTGGGCTTTCACTTCCATATGGGCATGATTCTATTGAGAATAGGGATCTTGATGGAGAGTATTCGTGTGGAGGGCTTTACTGGAACCGTAAAAAAGAGATACGGCTTCTTGCCCCAGAGGTGCAGAGCCTCTGTTTGCTGCCCATCGTGGAAGATTCTAGTTAGGAAGACATTAAGTCGAGATGGTTCTAGCTATCCGTGTACAGTAACAGATCCCCTTGGATCCCCAATGATATTTATATAAAAGTAGAGCTGCAGTAGGCATATGAATGAAAGTTATAAGTTGGCCCAGCTAAGCGAAGTACCCATGCAGGCTTCCATTCTGTGATCTATTTCATTGCCCGCATCATTTTTGAGTCTATCAATAGAATATACGAACATGCATCTGTAGGAACCTTTGGGCGTATGAATTTTTGTGCGTATGAATTTTTGTGCGTATGAATTTTTGTGCGTATGAATTTTGTGCGTATGGTGGTGTACGGTTACATGTGAATTACTTTGTGCAAATAGCCGCACTCTAGGATTGGGCTTGGTAGCAGCTACACGAATTGGTATTCACTGCCGTGCATTGGGCATAGCATTGTCCAAATCCAGTAGGGGTTGATATACCCTGTTCAATCATAATCTGAGGTAACAAAATTTCATCTTTTACGCGAGTTGACTAGTTCCAATTGAACACTCTCATACAGCGCCTTCAGTCCAACATAGCAACCAAAACATGAATCAAACCTCCAAGTACGGGGTCTCTTGGGGCTGTCGCAATTATTGAAAGCAAAACTAAGGTGTTCATCTAATACTTGGATACCATGCAGTGACAAAGGCACTTAGTGCCTTTCCGAGTAATTAAAGGTGATTCCGGATTATAACCCTTATATATAAGTTGTTAGGTAAGTATCCTCCACTTAGATACTCCCAAGAATATAATACTATACCCATCTTATTGCTACTGTAGTCTACATTTGCCACCTTTTCTTTATTTACACCTAAGGCAATGACAATGGCCCCAATCGCAGAAGCTTCAATGGATGAGTTTTATACGATATTTGGCCATGGTGAAATAATTGACTTTTTCCCCATTTCCTGCGGCAGAATGAAGGCTGACTTTTTTTTCTGTAATCTGTTACAGGATCCCACCTGCAGCAAGTGTGTAGCCAATTAGATCTATGAAAGCTGATAGTAAGTGATTGACAAACCTTGGGCCAATAGCTGGTCACTATGGATAGGACAAGGGTACTAATTGGAGATATGTGGATTAGAGTGGGCAAATGGTGGAGGGAAGGCAGTCGAATTTGTCCAAGGCGGACGGATTGCTGGATTGTTGGAACGTAGAACAAGGGAATCCCATGCTATCTTACAGGCGCTTGAGTTAGGGTATGAGATTAAGAGTCGGATCTCGAGCTTAGAAATATTTCACCAGTGTGACTCAGGCAGGCCGGTGGTGGGAGGCAAAATAACGTGGGGCTTAGTTTCAGACTCAGACAGTTAACAATATGTTCATTCTGACTTCTGAATTTCCATAATTTATACGCTCTTTAATTATATGCTATCAAGCATTGGTCAACTTGACTTAATGTATAAGTAGCTGGTCTTGATAAAATGATTTTATAGTTTTTCCCTACTTCAAAACCATTTGGTCTTACAATACAAGCACAATCTTTCTACATCTCTCCATATGCATCCTTCATTAGTATCATGAGCACAATCAGGAATAATATTGTGATTGTATGGACAGCACCGGCTAATACCGAGCCCGGTATCGTTCCACAGCCTCAGCTTCGTGCAATGCATAATGCGCACGTCGACTATAGCCTCTTTGAACCCAAAGACTTTCCCCCAAGCTCTCTAGACAACTACAGTGACCTGGAACCAACCTTGTTTTCACATCCTTATCTCTACTCGCTTTCCTGGGGTGATAAAGTCATATGCTTCTTCTACCACTCAAATATTCAATTTCAATGCCAGGAACCTAGCTTACACTATGATGTGATAGATATGATGGATTATCTAAAGGCTGGGATGCACGCTCCCGTCTTGGGCTTGAGATCTGGTTTGGGAACTAAGGTACATGAAGACAAGTCTGGGAATGTGGAGCTACAGCAGAAGAAGATAGTGTCAGGATTCTTGGACTGTGATGATAACAAGTACAATGGGATCCTTGATGGTCTAGGAGCAGGGATTTATATCCGTGCAACTGTGCATTCAATGAAAATGATGCGTAGTGGAAGTCCAAGTAGCAGAGTTGTCATGGGTCTTGTTCATTGTACCATTGTGGATTCTGATTCTGATTCTGAGATAGAAGTTTATTCTGAAAACTGCGGACCTTAACTTCTCTAGAGGAATATGTGTTGCTATTTCCTCACATATTTGAACATAAATTATAATTAAACATTGGCAGAGAACATCTTTACATCAACTGCTTTGGGCAAGTATTTTGGGAGTATGCTTTGAGCATGTGTTTTGGGCATATGCTCTGGGAGTATGCTTTGGGCGTGTGTTTTGGGCGGGTGTTTTGGGCGTGTGTTTTGGGCGTGTGTTTTGGGCGTGTGTTTTGGGCATATGTTTTGGGCTTATGTTTTGGGCGTATGTTTTGTGTGTTTGTTTTGGGGGTATGCTTTAGGGGTATGCTTTAAGTGTATGGCTTTAGAGGGAATGGCTTTGGGCGCATCACTTTGGGTAAATGATTTTGGGCGTATGGCTTTGAGCATATGGATTTTGCCAAAGAAACCCGAAGCAAAGTACTAAATAGACAATCTAAATCTGAGCTCATGGCTTATCGTTATATCAGATTGTTTCTAACTTCTAAACTGGTATCTTCTTACATTATACTGGAAAGAGTAAGGTCACCCACTCAATCATAATATAAAAGAAAAGAGCGGAATCCGTATAGGTGCCGGGTATGATAACAAAATAAATTAACCGGTGAAGGAGCGTGGGTCTCTGGAAATTCAGGGTAAGAAGAGAACAAGACAAGAGGTAGCCTGCTGGGTAAGAATCTAATCCAAGGAGAACAGCCCTAGGACTTATGATATGGGAGAAAGAATGCCGGCTAAGGATGAAGCCAAATGGGAAATATTGTCGTGGATAAATACAGAAATGGGAGTCCAGGTAAGGCAAGGCAAGGGGAGTCATACCAAGGAGAGTAAGGAAGGCACAACCGGCGTGAGAGGTCAGGAAACGAACTAGGCGATAACAAGAAAAGAAAATAGCTGGAAGTAGAAATCGTTAATCCTCCGGCTCATGTGGCACGCCGTGAGGGAAGTGCTGGCTAGCAATATTGAGGAGGGCCTGCCTATCCATCTCCAGGTCAATTCTATCTATGTCCTCAACGTTAATTCTTAATTCTTCTGCCTCTTCCCTAGCAGCTGCCTTGAGATCAATGATACAAGAGGCATTGCCAGCAAGAAAGGTTTTTTTTCTCTCGGTGACAATATTTTCGATACTGTTCTTTTGGCCTTCAGGGCTTGTGAAGAAATCCTTCGGTGTCATGGCCCGCCCAAGCTGCCGCTCTGCAATCTCTTGGATGCTAGCACGGAAACGGTATTCTGCCGCCTCGCCATATAGACCACGGAAGGAAGATGCAGAGTCAGGGCGACCTAGGTCTCTCATCCGACTTCCCAAACAGGAGCCGGAGGTTTCCTTCTCATGGGTCATATGGACATCATCATCACCCTCCTCCCAGTGCTCGACCTCCTCCGGGTCACCCTCCATATCCTCCACCTCGCCCTCTGCATCCTTATCGTCATCCTCCTCGCCCTCCACAACCTCATCTTCGTCCTCGTCAATCTCCTCTTCCCCATACACCTCATCGGAATCCTCTGAGCCATTGCCACCCTCATCACCAGACTCATATAGGTCAATGAAATCAACAGCCTCATCATCTTCATCCTCCTCCCACTTCTCGTAGACCTCCGCATTTCACAATAGCCAGTCAACAGGCTTCACCCAGTCTATCAAAGGTCTACTCTTTTTGTTGAGCTCATCCTCTTCAACTGGCATGTCCAAATCTCCTTCGATATCCTGCGCCTCCATCAATCTTTACTCAGAAGTACCATCGTCTCGGCTGATAGGCATTGAGGGGCCTGTCCGAGCTAAACAACAATGAATATTAGTAGGAACATCTCTAAGTTAATTAGGCAAGATTTAAAGGTTTCTTACTTGACTGTGGATTATTAGCCCCGGAGTTTTGCCTCAGGCTACTTAGTCCTATCCTAAACCCAGTCCGATGTGAGATAGGCCCCCTTGGGCTCCCTGTATTCAATCTTGCTGCCCTGGCCAAAGCCATAGGACGTCTAATAGGGGAACCTGTAGGGGATATCGGGGCCCCATGTATTGTGAGTGAATGACTGCGCTCCCAAATCTCTGGCTGGCAGGTGGGCCGGGGCGGAGCATCCTCCGATCTACAAGGCCCCGGATGTGGTCCCAGCCCAGACCCAGGTGAAGAGCTTCTGGGTCGCTTCACCCCACGGTCGAGCAGACTCTTCATTCGCGGTGCGGGGCTCAGCGTGCGTGACGGAAATAAAGGCCATGTCGGTGAATTCAGTGGAGAATCGACTTTCATAGGGGTTGCGGGGTTCACAAGTGGCAAACCATCGTGGGCAAACTGGTTTGCATAGTATCACCGCCAATCAGCCAAGATTGCTACACATTACTGCTCTAGGACCTCGTTCTCCTCTATGATCATCTCCTGATCTACCTGGGCTTTGGTCTCGTAGTCAATTGCCTGGTACTCATCATCTCTTCGCGCAGAATCACCATCTTGTTTTAGGCGATTGTCTTGGTTCACCCTTGCAGTTTCGAAAACGGTTTCCAAGAGGGTAAGGCTCGACCTATGTCCATTCGGGCAGATAGTGTCTGGATTGACTGAGGGCCCCAAAGCCCCTGCAAGAAGTGGCCTCCACTTATAACAGATGACATTGCTCATGGAAACAGGTATTCTATTCATCAATGTCAGTCAGTACATATAAATTGTGTGCATGATTTTGTACGTATGATTTTATTTGTGCGTATGATTTTGTGCTTATGATTTGTTCGTATGAACTCGGCGTATGATTTGAGGGGTGATAAAAGAGCAGTGCAGACAACACCAATGTGAAGATGGAGACTAACTTACTATTTGGGACCCGGCAATAATTAATCTATTCAGCGACTTTTTGCCTCCATGGTATCCGATGTAGGGGAGAAAGCAAGGGAAGTAGAGACGGTGGTTCTCGTAGACGGGCGTATCTGGGCTGGTGGGGCAAGTCCCCTGGGTGTTTCTTTTCTTTTCTTTTCTTCATTTTTTTGTTTTAACTGCAGAGTTTGCTTCTGTGATGTATGAAAAGGTGAAGCGGGTTTGCTGCGCAGAGGGCAGAATGACCTGGGGATTGTGTTGATGGCAAGAGTGTGGATGGAGAAGGTAAGAGGGTGGTGAGAAAGAAGAGGGGTTAATTTGGCATCTCTGAAAAAGAAAAAAAAAGTTAGTTAACCGCTTGAAAACATCATCAGGGTCTACCCGCCGCCACGCGTCAAGCCCGCCTCTCTACCATAGTGGCCTAACCAAAGCCCTACTCAACAACTAAGTATGATATGAATAACCCCCCAGAGTAAAGCCTTCTCCTAATTGCTTCCATTATACTATCTGAGCAAGGAATTTATATCGACGAGCTATGTCTTTGGGGTTCGGAGCCAAGATTGGAGGGGCGTAGTATCGAGGTTCATTTTGTGACTACAATTGTACACTGGATACATAAACAGGGAAGATATAACATCATGGAACAAATACAACGTCTAGTACAACATTTTCAAGCTATTTCTACATGGAAGGGATTGCACATTCTGTATTATGGTAAACTGGGGGTTACAGTCTTACCTCACTTTAACCATCGTAGAATTCAAGTGTATGTATATACCTATGCGCTATTAACCTTAACTGTTGTATACACACCTCTTAGACATCCTGAATCAATTTACGCCTAAACTTCAGGGGACTCCTGGGCACAAATACGGAGGGGGCTTGAAAGCCACTCCTCCTGAAATACCCTATTTTTATTTCCTTGGTATAAAATAACTCTTTACCAACCCCTCCTCCAACACACTTCTTTCTCTTAGCAAGCCCTAATATCTGACTCCACTATCAGGGAAGGTATAGGATCCATACACATACGCACAAATACACATATGCACAAATATACATATGCACAAATACACATACGTACAAATACACATACGCATAAATACACATTGCCCAAGGAAGCAGACCCCTGGCACCTACACAGCAAAGATCATTCTGCGTCTAATTTGCTCTGAGCAAAAACCCTGCTATCTTTTGAGGTGAACCTCCTTCCTGATGCACCTGTCCATCAACACAACAAACAAGCAAACACGCAAAAAGTCACTCCTCCTCAATGCCTCCGAAACGTGGCGCAAATGATGGTATCTTGGGTCGCAAGGGTGGTGGAAATTGGTGGCCCCCAACAGGGCATCTTGGTTGGAAAAGAGCTGGGAGGGTTGTTGGTAGGGTTCACTAGCCGGCACGGTATCCAACTGGGAGGGTGGCAATGGCAGAGATTATTAAGTATCACTGCAATGGTGGGTACCTAATTCCCAAGGCCTCATTCTATCATCTTTGCCAGGGGATCCTGTCAGATTTGGCACTCGAGCAACGATTCCGTTGGCAGAGATCAGCTATTGAATGCTTCCATAGGGCAGCGGAAGAGTTCCTGGTGATGACAATGACCAGTAAGTTGAGTTTCTCTCCAAGTATAATCATCTGATTTACTAATCTTTAGTTCATAGCTGGAGGCCTGGGTGCGGCAAATGCTGGTCGTGTTACCCTCATGGTACAGGACCAGAGATTGATTCAGGAGGTCATGAATGTTATGGGTGGCCAACCACCTGATCCCACTCGTGAAGAGATGAGACGTTATCTAAATCAGGGCGGCGGTGCTCCCTGGGGTGCACCTCTTCCTCCTCCTCACGGGGGTGCATCTCCTCCGGCTTGTCTCGAGGGTGCACCTCCTCCTTGCCCTGCCGGGGGTACTCCTCATTTTGGTGGAGTTCCTTCTCCTGGCCACGCTCCCCCTACTCCTGCTCCCTGGGGTGCCCCTCCTCGGCGTGGTGCCCCTCACGGTCGCCAGGGAGCTTGTTCCGATTACTTACCCCCTGCCAATTGCTGTAGTAACAGCGACAGTAATGACAGGGACAATCCTCGTCCACCTGTACGCCGGTGCTTGAATAGTGGCCCTGAGAGCAGTGGCAGGACTGCTAGCAGTGGGACTACAGGGGGTGCCGGGGGAGTTGTTAGATAAGGAAATTTGGTTTGGGGTATGGGTTCTTGTATGGGAGATGGTAGTGGTAGTGAGGAAGGTGGGGTGAGAGGTGCCCAGGGAGACCATGATACTGGACATGTGGGTACTGGGGGAGGTGGTGGCAGTCATAGTAGGGTGGTGAGTGGGGCGGTCGGAGGCACCCCTGCATATCCTGCCTGAACAGAGCCGTCTGGGGCTGCTGTTAGTAGTCGTACCCCACGGATGCCAGTTCAACTGACTCGTGGTAGGGGTTGGAGTAGTTGGAGTGGGACTCGTAGGTATTCTGTGGGCCCTGGTGGGAGTGGTTGGCGCAGTCATGGCGGTAGGATATGAAGGCACTCTGGGCGTAGTGGTCGAAGGGCAGGAGCTTGTGCTGGTGGGAACGCTACTACCTAAGCATATTCGGGATTGTCTTTTTCTTTCTCTTAATTCCCCTCCTATGTTCAATTATTGTGACTACCATTTTTGTTCTTTTCTATCACTCTATTGTGTGGCCCCGATGTGATGCGGGGGACGGGACCGTCTTTTTTCAGTTTTACCCACATCATACCTCTTACTCAAACCTCTGAGTCAGATCTACTTGCCCATTCCAAAAGTATGCGGAAATGTGGAATAGAGGCTTGGCGCCAAGGGGTCAAGATAATAATGCGTATCCATTCAATTGACTAAGATATCACCACTATTACCATTCAAAACAATGACATGAGCAGTAATAAAAAGAGGCAAGTTAATATCTCGCTACAGATGCACATGGATACTTATAAATTTATGAAAGGCGATCACTCCACGCTGAAGGGCACCAATCATGACTCTCCAGTCGCTCCTCAACCCAGTAACTTTTCAACGAATTAAAGACCTTCCCGGTATTCCAATCTCAACTGCAAACGACATATGGCTGTATTCCGGAGATAATGAGCGGGATGCCCAACTCGCGGAGGGTGGAATCTTAGAAAAGCAACTCTCATTGCTGGAGTTGGTGGATGTTAAATGTTTGGATCCCGATACGTGTTCCAGGCAGCCTGAGGCCTCGACCAAGAATGAGAAGGATCACCTTATAGCATCCGTCAAAAGAGATTTCACAACCCGACGGATCAAGCTGGTAGATCTCTGTAAAGTGGCTGGCTTGTCGCATGTTGGAGATGGCACACTTCAGAGAGCTTTCGTTTTGGGCGGTCTACATGCATACCATGAAGAGTTCAAGCCTATTTTAGGTCCAGAGCACAAGCTTAACCGTCTTGTAAGGATTATCTCTCTCCTTCTCCTGCTGCATTGGCCCAAGAGACCTCAGGGCCTGTTTGGATATACCTGTTCCGTTCTGTTTCCTGATACAAATAACCCTTTTCCTTCCATTTCAAATAGAGTGAAGGTTCTTTTCACAGCACACACAGTCGGCGAACAGAAGTTTTCCATTTTTACCAAACAGGCTCTAGGATGACAATTTTGTCAACAGGGCACCTTGCCCAAAATCCCATCCGCTACCTGCTCATCTCTTTTTACTTCCTTTTCATTTATGATAGAACTCAAATAATTGAATCTCGTATTTGGATGTTCGTACTTTCTTTGCTAGTCAGGTTTGGCAAGTTTGTCTTTTTTCTGTATAAGGCCTATGCCAGAGGGGTCACCTTTTGCTGTGCACTCACCCCTGTCTCCAAAAGCGGGAATTTTGGACGTCTTAGCGTCAGGTTCAATTTTTTGAGTTCTTATTGCATTAAAATCAAAAGAGGTAGAAAGTTTCTGCTAACTTAAAATGCTGTGGAACTACTGTCTGGAGAGGGGTACCTGGCATCCCGCGGTTGAATGGGCAGACTACATGTTCACAGATGAAGTGTCTATTAGGGTTGGGGCTGTTTTTGGGTTCTCTCTTGTCTGGCGAGAAAGAAATGAAAAGTGGCATGACAACTGTCGGTACCAAAAAGAATGGTACTGCAGTAATGTGCTAGGGGGCGATTGGATGGGGGTGGAAAGTCTCATTCTTTATATGGCTAGCAGTTACAAACGAGGAAAAGGGGAAGGCAAAGAAGGAAATTGCCAATATAAATAAAAAAATGCAGGAGGAGAAGGATATGTTGAACTTGGAGTGGAAATAGTCTGAGGAGGGGAGGAGGCTTGGTGATCAGGAATTGTGTGTGACTGCGGAAATGCCTATAGCTGCTAAATCACCTGGGCAAACTGCGAAGACAACACAATCGTTTCGGGGGAAGAAGTTCACTTTCGGGCCAATGAAGGTGGGGGAGGATAAGGGGGTAGATTCATGGAGGTATGTTACTCACCCCTGCCAGTCAACCTTATGGCCAGCATGCCAGGAGAGAAGGGTAGTATACCCCAACTTTCAGTCAATGGAAGATAATGTACCATCACACAATTCCGACTTCACCAATCGTGAACAAGCAAAAGAAAACATTCCCAAAGTTGCTTGGCCAGCAAACTCACCAGACTTCAACCCGATTGAGCACCTCTGGTGCTTAATGAAGTCAAGGATTCTTCGCTGGCGAGGAGAAGAAGAGATCACAACTCCTACCAAGATGAAAGCCGTTCTGCAGAAGGAGTGGGGAAAGATTACTGTGGATGAGATTAACAACGAAATCTCAAAACTACCTCTTATCATGGGACAATGTATGTTACAGGATGGGGGGAACAAATTTGATGCGTAGCCTATAGCCTGTGGTTATTTCTCTTTTTTGCTCTCTTTTTCTCTCTCTTTTGTTCATTGTTTTTTCTGTCTCTCTGCTCCTTGTTTATAGCTTCATAAGCGATTTCTCGGTCCCCCTGTCATCAGCAAAGATTATTATATGCGTCCTGAGCGTCCCTTGCATCAGACGCTCAGGACGCTTAGAACGTTAACCATTACTCTGCATGCGACGTCGGCCGGACGCGATTCCCTATTTACCCCGGCGTCCTCGACGTCCCGACGACGTCCACCACCAACCGTATGCGTCCAGATGCCCTCAGACCCTAAGCTCTCCCGCATCCCGACGATATCCTTCCTGTGCCTCCCTCATCATGGCGGAATCCAACTCCGCTCTAGCATCCGGAAGACTATCCGGATGCTTAGTCTTCCGGATGCTACACAGCGATATTTGAACCCCTTCTGCATCAATTGCCATGTCTGGCTATAGGCTCCCAATGCCTTCCAAAAGGCTCGCATGTTCGTCGCGACGGCATCGTGATGGCTCACTTGCATACTCTCGACGGCGTCGTGATAGCACACATATTCCAGACGCCGTCTCGATCGCTCCACTATTCATTTGTATTACTGAGTGCCATTCACAAAAGCTTCGA
>Ga0307517_10004697_pt1 | contig 20918 bp, 16 predicted proteins | sample 23_EM_MG_FD_194515 | JGI IMG/M metagenome (GOLD analysis project Ga0307517, IMG submission 194515) | Populus trichocarpa ectomycorrhiza microbial communities from riparian zone in the Pacific Northwest, United States - 23_EM | ecosystem: Host-associated > Plants > Roots > Unclassified | place...
AGTATTGGTTATCCCTTCCAGAAAAGGGTGGCGATGTATTTTTATATGTTCTCTTTTGAATGAAATTATAACTGATTTGCATTATTTTATTTTTTTGTTCAAAAATTGGATTATTTAGCTTAACTAACAGAATGGTGATCTTTCTCTATTTAATAGGCAGTCAAGATTTTACTTCAAATAAGCTAACTACCTACATCTATGGGTCTGTGGTATGCATGCGTGTGCATGTGCATTCTGTGATCCCTTACTAAAAGAAAATGATCCATAATTTTGATTTCCTTGCCTTCAAACAGTAAACGTAGAGTTATCACTTAGATTGGTCCGGTCTTAAGGATTCTGTTTTATTATTGCAGGATGATATCGATGCAGCGTGTGCAGTGGCGGATTCAGATTTCCAGCCTGTCCTCAAGCCATACCAGCTGGTTGGTGTCAATTTTCTTCTTCTGCTGCACCGAAAGGGCATTGGAGGAGGTAATTCTACCATTCCTTTGTCATCATCATTGTGTTGTTACATATCTACTTTCAGGAGCCCTAAATTCTATAGTTTAATTGCTTTGTGACATTATAGTTCATAATCCAAGATTGCTAACAATGGTAATCAATCGGCAAAACTATGAGAATAGTTTGAAGTATTCTTGTACCTTTTGTTGTGGGTAAATTACTCTACATTGAGATTTGTCGAATCCCCTGGACTTTTGAAATTACACTGCACCTTTCGGCAGCATTTTTTCGAAGGAGATAAAATATACCAACCAGGACCATGAAATTCTAACATGAATGGATTGGTCAGGAGACTCGTTTGTTATTAGCAGTGAAACCTGAATGGTCCAAGCATAGTGAAGGAAGTTAATTTATTCTTGGATACTGCTGATGTATTTCTATTCCATCAAATGCATGTTCTCTAGCTGCAGTTTAGGGTGTCATTTTTTTTTTATCATGGATATTGGATTGTATGTGCTCTGGAAAGATCCCTGATCAATAATCACTCACATTTGTATCCATGCAGCCATATTGGCAGATGAGATGGGTCTTGGGAAGACCATTCAGGTACCTGCAATGTGTCTTTTTTCCTTTTCAGTGATAATTGGGTTAACCTTTTTGTAATTGCAATGTAAGATTGATCTTGTGTGACAGGCAATTACATACTTGACGTTGTTGAAATACTTACACAATGACCCTGGTCCACATTTAATTGTGTGTCCTGCCTCCCTGTTGGAAAACTGGGAAAGAGAACTGAAAAAGTGGTGTCCATCATTTTCTGTACTCCAGTATCATGGGGCTACCAGATCTGCCTATTCAAAAGAGTTGGGTTCATTGGCCAAAGCTGGGTTGCCACCTCCTTTTAATGTGCTCCTTGTCTGTTACTCACTTTTTGAGCGGCATAGGTGTGTCTTATTCTGAAACAGGTCATTATCTGTGTACTTTTATTTCCCCCCAAAATATGTATATATGTAACGCACATACATTACTCATCATTGATTGTACAGTGCTCAGCAGAAAGATGATCGTAAAATTCTGAAACGTTGGCAATGGAGCTGTGTTATAATGGATGAGGCTCATGCTTTGAAGGATAAGAACAGCTATAGGTGGAAAAACCTGATGTCAGTTGCAAGGAATGCAAACCAGCGTTTGATGCTCACTGGGACGCCTCTGCAGAATGATTTACATGTATTGATATTGAATGACCTTTTTTTCCCCTCTAAACTTCTTACTTTTCTATTAATTACTGTCATTGTATTTATTTAGCTTCATGCTAGAAAGGACAAATGGTTTCTTTTTTTTGCGCTCTTATAATGAAGTTTTTGTGATGTCTAAAAACAGTTTATACTCCTTGAAAAGCTCAAATTAACAGGTGAAATGTAAAATTCTGTTGGAATATGATTATTCTTTTACGATCTTGTTCCTATAATTTCTTGGTGGTTGAATTCCTTTACCCATAAATCAAGAAGCAAGGAAAAAAGATTTTTACAGAGTTGACATGTATGTTAGAGAAAATTCTAGGAATTTATTGCTACTACTTTATTTGAGGCAGAATTTCTATGTTATATTGTACGCAGTTCATCAGTTATTCTTCATGTAGGTAGTAGCACTTGTGCTGATTTTATTTTTGATACCAGATTTCCTTAAACATTAAAATTTATATGAATTGACAGTTTGAAGATATTATCTTTTATATATGCTCATATTTCTGCTATAGTTATGTGCTTTGCCTTGACTCATGTTAATCTTTGCAGGAGCTATGGTCATTATTGGAGTTTATGATGCCTGATCTTTTTGCTACTGAGGATGAGGACTTGAAAAAGCTATTGAATGCAGAAGATGGAGATTTAATTGGTCGTATGAAGTCTATTTTGGGACCATTCATCTTGAGGCGTTTAAAATCTGATGTCATGCAACAACTAGTTCCAAAGATACAGCGGGTATGCTGAAATCATAAAATTTCAACTTGGATCTTCTGTTCTCCAATTATTCTGTTGAGATTTTACAATGAAATTTCCTGCCTTTTAAGTTTTTTTATGAAGAATAGAAGGGCTAAATAAGACTTTCGTAGGTTGAGTATGTTTCAATGGAAAAGCATCAGGAGTATGCTTACAAAGAAGCAATAGAGGAATATCGTGCAGTTTCGCATGCTCGTATTGCAAAGGTTTCAGATGGTGACCCAAATACTATCACTGGAGTTCTTCCTCGGCGGCAGATCTCAAATTATTTTGTTCAGTTCCGCAAGGTACTGCCATTTCTCTTAATTTTTTTTTGTCAATTTATTCTATTTCTCTGTTATCATTCTAGTCGATCATGTTTTCCATGTTTATTTCAGATTGCCAATCATCCATTATTGGTGAGGCGAATTTACAGTGATGAGGATGTCATTCGTTTTGCCAAAAAGTTACATCCAATGGGTGCATTTGGCTTTGAATGTACCTTGGAAAGGGTAATAGAGGAACTAAAAAGCTACAACGACTTTTCTATTCACCGGGTAATTTCTCTCTCTCTGAGAGGTCCTGTAAGATATACTAAGAGCTCATGGTTTTTGATTTCATGTCATTGCATGTGAACTTCGGAGTTTCCAATTCCACTGCACGTGAAAGAGATATCATGAGTTAATTGTTATTGGTGTGGATAAGCCGTGCACTAGTAGGCTCGGGGCCCTTGAGTAGCCTTGGTTTTGGGGATGCGTCAGATACAGTTCTTTCTCGAGGCATGCAACTGAATGTCAGATCCGAGCACTTTTATTGTGCATGGTTCAGCATCAGAGAATCTTGTCTTTGTCAAAACTTGGATCAGTTTTCTGTACAAATGGTTGAGAGTGTTAATAATAACTCAAGTGGATGCTTAGCTTTATGTGGAGTGCGAATGCTGACTGCTGGCATTTGTACAGAAATGGCCAGCCTCCTTTGCTTGGTTCAGCAGCTGTGACCATTTTGTCTTCGAGACTGCCAAGATATTTGATTTGAGCTTGCTGAGGCTTTGGGGAGAGTTTTCTTGGATTGTCTAGTCAGGGGCCACTTACTGGATTTTTTCAATCATACTTTTGGATTTGATAGGGGCTAACATTCTTTCAATTTGATTGTGGGTCATCATATTTGGAAGGGTTCTTGGATTTGTTAGTTTTGGAAAGTTCAGTTCTTTGATTTGAGAAAAAATGAAATGTGGAATGAATTTATAAGAGTTAGCTGATTTCTTCCTAGTTTTTCTAACAATCATGTATAGAAGCAGTTGTTATTCCTCATTCAAATTTCAATTTTGAGAATTCTTGGACTGTTATCAAATAGGTATGCAGGTCAGTGTTATTGGAGGCAAGGCTTATCATTCTTATATAGATTGAGTCGGTTGAAATAAATTTGTGGGATTTTAGTTTGAAATCAGGTTATTTAGGGGAGGTCAGTTTGTATAGTCAAGCCTAAGAATGTCTGTCTTTACAAGTTTTGTTCCTTCAACTCCAAGTTAATTTTTGATTAAATTGGAGATTTCCTTATTTAGGACCATAGCCACCAACAATGCAGTACTCCTGCTGTTGCAATCTGGATCTTAATCCTGGATATGATGGTACATGATTGGGATCACCCATAGTGGTAACCTAATCTGAAGCAGCTTGGACAGGGTTATCTAGGGGAAGGTAGGGAACAGCCCATCATATGAGTTTCAAAAATCTTTCATAATAATAAAATCATTTCCCATCATTTTAGCAAAATCAATGTGAAAGAGACATCATTCGTAAGTGACTTTAGCAAGAGACTCTTAGTATGTGTGGCATAATTCTTTTACCATGTTATGTGAATTGCATATTGACAGCTGTTACTGAATCAGGGTCATACCCAGCTGTACTCTTATTGCTATGATAATGACTTGAAATAGATGTTCTTTGGTGAAATTCTTGTGAACTTCTTGCTCTTGCACGGCTATATATCTTGATTTTGGAATTCTAACCATTTCTCCAACAACTTCTTGCAGCTTTTACTCTATCATGATATAAATGAGAAAAAAGGAATCCTTTCAGACAAGTATGTTATGCTTTCAGCTAAATGTCGGGTATGGATCGAGTAATTTCACCAGGTTTTTGTTAACTGAGTTTTTATGAGCTAAAATTTGCAAAGTTCATATAACATGCAGGCATTAGCTGAACTTCTTCCTGACCTGAAGAAGTGTGGGCATCGGGTTCTGATTTTTAGCCAGTGGACTTCGATGCTAGACATCCTAGAGTGGACTTTGGATGTACTTGGGGTTACATATAGAAGACTTGATGGAAGGTTTGCCACTATACTTATCTGACATTCATCACTGGGAGCAATTGTTTTCTGCATCTGGCATGTTAATATGATTTTCAGTGTATGCGGTGGAAGTTTTCTGCTGACTAATGTAGTAAGCGAATGGATGGTTGTGGCTAGCACAATTCAAAACACATCAATAAGCTATGTATTTCAATGTGCTGGACCACTGGCATGATTTCTCTTCCTGAATTACTGCTTCTGTGGGATCATAGCTGGAGGAATTTCTCCTTTTTCTTTTGAGCTTTGTTGAGAAGGATGGGTTTTTTTTTTGCCCTTATTAGCGTGCAAAACCACTGTTTTTTCATCATTTGCAGAGTATTAGCTAAGGATACTCGCACGTTTTTACTATATCCCTTGAACAAATCAATGTGGAAAACTCATCTGGGCAAGTTTTTCAAATTATGGTGTGATAATCATAGCAATAAATTTACCATCATTGAACTATGTCTATCACAGATTATTACATCATTTAGTAAATTTCTTTTATTATCCTAGAACCACAATGATCGTCCTTTTGAACTACCTGGACTTTTGAGCATTTTCTGTTTTCAATTGTGCTCCATAATGTTGGTCATTGGTTTGTCAATTTGCTCTTTATATGCCCACTAGAAATTCCTTTTAGCTTAATCAGTTGCTCCATCCAATGACAGTACTCAGGTGACAGAGAGACAGGCCATAGTGGATGCTTTCAATAATGACACCTCCATATCTGCATGTTTGCTGTCCACTAGAGCTGGAGGTCAGGGTTTGAACTTGACAGGAGCTGATACTGTAATTATCCACGATTTGGATTTCAACCCACAAATTGATAGGCAGGCAGAAGATCGTTGTCATCGCATTGGCCAAACAAAGCCTGTCACCATATACAGGTGCTTAATAACTCCCCCGAGAATTACAGTATGAAGCAAACAATTACGGACAAACCCTGTGCATCATTTCTTTCCCTCATACCATTTTACATATTTTAATTTTTTTTGTCAAAAAATGTGGCGTGTGTGATTCTGACTCTGCTCCATCCTTTGCAGGCTGGTGACCAAGGGCACGGTTGATGAGAATGTTTATGAGATAGCAAAACGGAAGCTAGTGTTGGATGCTGCAGTGCTCGAGTCTGGCGTGGAGGTAAATAATGAGGGAGACACGTTAACTATGGGGGAGATATTATCATCACTTTTGATGGTATAGAAAGTCTAAGCAATCACAGAGACTTGCTCCAGAACATTTCCGAGCGTGCTCCCTGCTTTGGGGATGTGTGCAATGCAGTGATAAACAGCTCGTCAGTCTTCTGTGATCTGGGGATTTTCACTCTTAATTTTGCCCGTTATTTCTATGATATTATCCGCTATATTAGTTAGGCTCGACCTGAGGGGGGGATTCATTTATATAATTTATATTTTTAATGGGTGTAAATAGCCCTTCAATTCTTACATCCAGTCACGTACCACTAAGACATGATTTGATCAAAGGCAAGTTGCTTATGACTTCATTGCCATGCTGTGAAGCTAGTTGCCTTGTTGGGTACGTGCCACAGATCTCTTGGCAAACTCAACTTTTAGATAGTCTGCTTATATTGTTCACTTGTATTTCTCTTACTCACCAGTCTTCAACGCTGACCCCATGGATTGTGTTTCAAACTAATCCACAAGCTCCCATTGAATGCTGGTTTCGGTTTCACTAATCTTCCCTCACCGCCGGAGATCTCATATAACGACTTGATGGGAAAAGAGAGCATGCTACAGGGATAAGATGTACAACCAATGCTACTTTGAAATTCCGGGCTTTTAACAAGAGATAATTTATATTCCAGTTTTGGTACGGATAAAATTAGCTAGCTATATTCCTTAGTTTTCTTTCCTGTCAAGACAACTGATAGAGCCTCTGCCATCCCGTGGTGTTGTATATTACAAAGGTAACAGCCAAGTGAATGGGATTGACATTAGTGGCAAAGGGGATGAGCGTAAGATGTGGAGTGCAGGCATGCCCAGGACCCAACTCTGCTGTGTGCACACAATCTCATGTTTCGGTCCCCCAATCTCGGCTTCGGCCTGCAAGGAGCCAATCTGTTGCTTGGCAGGGTTCATATGGATCTGGAGTTTATCCATCTATGGTGAGTTTCTTGCGTTACGGAATGGATCTGAATTCTAAGACGTACGCACGTACAAGAGAATGGCTTTTGAAAATGGCAGGAGACGTGAAATATTGGATAAAAATATTATAACACAGCCCTTCAAGGTTTGGAGGGTTCTCTGAACTAACCCCTAAACTTAAATTATTTTCTTTATACTTGGCCTCCGTCATTCAATTCTTCATTTTTGAAATTCAATTAGATTCTCCTAAAGCTTTAGAGAGGTATTTCAATTTTACCAACTCCCTGGTAATTTGTGAAGTCCCTTAATTAACCCTGCCTCCTAAGATTCTATACCATGTTGCAGCATATGATTTGAAGTTTTGCTAAATTCCTCAAGGAGGAGGTTATTTGGATACGAGGAATGCCAAGCTTGAAATGAAAATGAAAGAATATGTTTGCAATAGTAAACCCACAATCCAAATGAAATTTAAATTTCTTAGAAATTATTATTTTTAAATAAAAAAATAAGAAATCAAACGATAGTAATAAAGTTGTTGACAATAATTGTAGAGATAGTGATGATACTAATAAAGTTGTTGACAATAATGGTAGAGATAGTAATAGTGGTTGTTATAAAAATCAAATTAAATTACTGATAATGTTAGTGGTAAATTAGGTATAATGGTCGTGGCTGTGGAGGGATACAAAGTTTGAGATGAAAATGGAAGAACCTGTTTGAAATCATAATTTGAAATAAAAGAATGAAATTTGATATTTTTAATATTTATTTTAATTAAAGAAACAAAACAATAAGAAATCAAAATAACCCTAATTTGATGACAATAATTGTTGTTAAGGTAGCAGTGACAATACTTACGAAGGTAATGAAATATGCAATTATATTGTAATTATCATGTTTGCTATGGTACGATAACAGTGGTGATAAAGTAATTAATAATACGAGTAGTGTTTTAAATAACCCTAATTAATAACAGCAGTGTTTTAAATAAATAAATACTGCTATGTATTAACAGTACCCATGCATGTGTGCAATGGAATAAAATCATAATCTACTCAATTACTTGTGAAACTCGTTCATGATGGTGCAATAATGGAAAGAAACCAAGGCGTTGTAAGGCCAATGCCTTGAGAATTTTCCACAGGTACCATAGAAATGCAGCATGGATAGGCTGACTTGTAGGGTATATGTAGATTGTTAAAGCATAAAATCTTTCGAGTTATTTTCAGTGGGGACAAACAGGGAAATCCATGGAGAAGCCGAGAAGGCAGACAAAGGTTGTTAACTGGCAGGCCATAAGATCATCTTACAAGATATTTGTTCGCATCATCATCAGGTGTACAACGGCCTCTCTCTCCTTCTCCGGTAGGACATAATTTAGCATCGGGTTTTATCGATGAGAAGTCCCAGCCCGTGAAATCCTCTCTGTCACATCCCTGAAATATAGTACCACTAGCTAGGAAGTTACCTCTCCATCAAGGTTTTGTTGTTATCTTGGGACCCGACAATAACCATCCTTTCCCTCACGGTAGGGTGCTTCTCTCCCGATTCCTGTCTCGGCATGGATGTCTCTTCTCCTCAGCTCCCATCAAGGGATAAGAAAACTACAGAGAACAGGGGTCCCTCTGTAGACCAGCACCACCAATCAGTGTCCTTCGAATGTCACCATCACTCACATGCATCGACTAGCTAGGCAAATCACTATTCCATGTATCCATGCATTGCCGAATTGAATAAGCATTAATTCGGGCTTGGATTTCTTTTGTATATTACGGAGGTGGTAGAAACAAAATTGAATAATTTTTTTTTTGTTTTTTGAAAAACACAATATCGGTCACATTTTATCATTTAATAAATGCATGCCTGGCCCATTAAAAGAACAAATTGGTAAAAGTACTGCAAAAATTTAATCTGCGGCTTTACCTTAAATATCCGATTACATAAAATGAAGAGAGTGATGAATAATATATATTTAGTTTAAATCTTTTTAATGTAGTCGTAGAAAACAATACTTAAGAAAACTACGACTTTTTTTCCAACAATACTAATTAAGAACAATTTAATGTTGTCTTGCTGCGCTTTCATCATGGTGTTCCCTTTCAGCTACTTGTCTCGCTGCATTTTATCATTTAATAACCTTAAAGCTGGTCTCAGTCAGTCTCTCGCTGTTACAGATGGTCATCAAGCTTGACGCTCCGGGTTCCTATATATTTTTGGGCTCTGTGTTTTTCAATCCTTCTGATTTTTTTTTTTTTTTAAATTCATCTTGGTGCCTTTTTTTTCTAATGTTTTTGGGTGATCCATGCCCTTCTTATCTATTGCACTTTGGGATTTTGGCCTTTTCTTCTACATTTTCGGCTTTATGTCTCATCTTTTTTCTTAATAAATTTGCTCGTACGTTCTTATATTAAGAAAAAAAAGCAGCTCTTGTCGACTACAATTCTACAACGTGTTTCGAAGAGTGGAGAATGAGGAGCGAGGAAATCACGAATCTCAAGGCATTTTCTCGAGAAGGAAAATGGGAAGAATATATATTTTTTTAACAGGCAGTATTCTCTTCGATTTGGAGAAAGTGACTGGAAAACGAGGACAGATTATATTTACCAAAAAGAAAAGAAAGAATAAAAATAACCGTAAGACAATCTTACCATGCATCTACCTTGTGATCTTATCAACCACGTAAAGAAACGTGGCGCGAAAAATTCCTCAAGAACTATTCTGTCTGGTGGTCGCGCTCTATCTTATCTATAATTAACTGACCCTTGAGCATCACATTAATATTGGAATGTAGAGAAATTTATACCATTTCAAATCCCTAATCTGTTCGCTAGCTTAGTGCTACTACTTTCCTTGTTTATTGATCACAAATGGGGATTCTTGTAGACTGACGAAACGGAAAGTGCTGACTTATTTATATACATAATTAGGTCAAGTAGGGGATAATTAGGTCAAAAGCAGGCGTGGAGGAGGCTGCTCGCTTGTGTGGTTTGTAAGAACGTGATACCGCTTCTGTCCAAATCTAAGTAGTATAAAGAGGTGAACCTACGATAAAGAAGAGAAGAAATTAAGGACGAGGATCATATAGTTTCCAACGCTTCTGTGGATAAGGAGAAGGACACGAGCTGAGGAACTGGAAATTTAGGAGCAAACCTCAACCCTCCAAAGAGACTTGAAACTCACTTGTTTCATCATTTAGGACGGAACGAGCTAGCAACAACTCTTTCTTCCCTTCACATCGAAATTCTATACATATTAAAAAAATAAAAATGGTGAAATTAAATCAACGATATTGGGCCCAATTGATGAAACAAGTCTGGCCCACAACATGTGCAGGCTTAGCCCAAGAACGAAACCTGACATGTCTCATTAGTAGCGGGGCCTGAGCTAAAGCATCCAATGCATCTAGCTATTCAAATTTCAAACAAAACATAAATGGATGAAAAACTATCCATTGGTAATTGGCTGTTACGTACATTGAATTCCCATGCCGTAGATTATTACCCGATTCAAGACCTAGCTGGCTCTTTGAGATTATTTTCTTTGATAGAAGGGGGCGAGACTCTAGTTTGCATTGTCGATTTTGACGAGCATGCCGGTCTTTACACCATTCATGCTTGCTGATTTTGATCATGAGCATGTGGTTTTTTAGTGGCTCTATATTATCTTTCCATCTAATGACATTTTCTCCTGTTATAGAAAATAAGGAAACATGAAATTAATTCAAGTGAACAGTATGATTTTAGTAAAGAAAAAAGACAAAAAAACATAGATATTTAATACTTCTTTTCTTATTTAATGTAGATTATAAATTCAATACAACCCACTTTAGACAAGTTCACATGCTCTCTTTGTTTGTTACTGTAAAAAAAATTAGAAAAAATAGTTTTATATGCTCTTATATTTTTAAAAATCATGTCCAATCTATCATTGTATGTTTAATTTCATCCAATCTATCATTAAAAAGTTGATGGGTCTCTAATAAATTATATATTATGTTAATTTTTCACTATTAAAACTAACAAAAATATACCATGTGACTTTCACATGAGTACTAACCTCAAATTTTATATGTCCAAAATACCTCTCATTAAGAGATAGATAGAGAGTAAGAGAAGAATATTTGAGAGTCTAATTAAGATTTGATAAACTGGGATTCAATACTTAATTTAATAAGTTGCATTTGTAAACTATTCCACACATGGTATTTTTTTTAAAAAAAATATTCTAGCATTTCTTTATTTATTTTTTAATTTTTTAACGAGATGTTTTAGACATATAAAATCTGAATTGTTCTTATGCAATTCAAGTGAATACTTTCGTTAATTTAAATTATACAAATTTAATAAAAAATAGATGAGTTACAATAACTTCTTAAGAATAGATTGAATATAATTGTATATAAAATAATAGACTATATTAAAATTTTAAAAATAAGAATATATGAAATCATTTTCCTGAAAAAATATATCTCTTGATGATAAACATTCTATCTTTGAGAATATTACAAACTCGAGTAATCTCTTAAGATCAAATTAAAGGACTCTATATTACTTTTTTTACACTGATTAAACCATCGGACAGTTACTCCGAAGAAGGAACTCCGCCTTGTTTTGCAGGATCGGAGCCTCACTATCCCATTTCTTTTTCTGCCACGTGACCTCTCGCAACATGCTCAGGTACTGAAATCCAGGGGATCGATAGATTATAGGAGAAATACCACAGGAACAGGAAAAAAAAAAGGAAAAAGAAAAAATATCGGGCTTTTAATCCTTGGGGGGGAATGATATAATAAAAAACAAAAAAAGATCGGAAAGAGATTACTGTTTGAAATACTGAAGCATCAGTAAATTGGCAATGCCCTTTCCTCAAACGAATTAAACTTTCTAAACTCAAATATATCAACCGAGAAACGCATTCTTCAGAAATCCTAAAAGGTCCCGTGGATCAAACAAGCTGATCCTCCATTCATAAGCTGCAGGAGGAGACAGTGATCATGAATATTGTTTTGCTTTTGCATGCATGTAAGGCAAAAAGTCAATAAATCTAACATCATTAAAGAAAAAGGAATATATATAGAAGAAAAGGGACAAGAGGAGGGAAGACGGTTTGTCTTTCATGGTGTCCTTATTGTGGTGCCGGCAAGGATTCTTCACGGTGCGAGTGGAACCCATAAGAAGGATGGGATTTGCGTCATTCTGCGGCTCCTTTCAATGTGTCAGTGCATCGTGGGACACAGGGAATCCTTGCAAACCGCAAAATGTCTCTCCCTTTAGATAAGATGACCCACCATCACAATTCTAATTCTCTTATTTATTTTATCAGCTCATTTCTCTCCTTACTATCATGCCAATCAATGGTTTTCATTCCAAAGGACGTGCCTCTTTTCACAATTTAATCAATTTTTTTATTGAAGAAAGGTGTGGAGTGCATCCATGAAAGAATATCAAGTAGACCCCCCTAGGGAAATGACCTCTGGTGTCACATCCATCCTGAAAATAAGAAGGTTATAGAGGTTTATGACAAATGAATTATCAAATATAACGAGCTTCATAACCTTGTTTACACCAGGTCGGTTCACCGATGAGGTAAAAAAAACTCTTATTACCTGTGTGGTTAACAAGGTTACTATTTTATTACCAAAAAAAGAGAGAAGGTTACCATTAATAAATCGATTCAATCAACAGTAGGTTAGGTGGAGAGGATGATAGCGACGCCATACTTGTCACATATAATACTTGAGAAATTATGTGTTTCGTAAGAAGGAATGACCGACCGAAAGAGAGAAGGGAAAAGGACCTCTTCCCAACAAACAACTACTTCTCTCTTTTAAACTCTTGTGCGTGTGGTAAACAAACATATGGCGCTGACTAGGAATATTGGGCATCTTTGAGATTTAAGACTTTATGATGTTTCAGTATGCCTACAGTTATGCCCCTACATGAGAAATGTATCTCTTAAGCTCAAAAAACCATATCATGCTAAAGAAATGGTAGACTAGAATACTGGTATTAAACTCAAGAAGATGGCGTATGTATCTCATGAAGGATTAATGTAATTGTTTTTTTTTATACACACACACAGAGAGAACTAGTTCAAATTTAAGATTCTTCGAGGGGAGAAAATTAAACACTAATGTCAATTAGACCGTAATTCGCTCACAATTTGTTTTTTAAATGAAAGAAATTTAAAACGGAGAAGGAAAATGCTTTCGAAACCTCTTGTTTGAATTGAAATATTCTAATATGAACTACAAACTTTGAATTTTCAACCATGAACTTCCTCTTAATTTTCATACCCAGTGGTGCTTCATTTACTTGGTGCCTCGACTTTCTCATTTAGGCTATTAATTAAAACAAATTTGTTAAGGCTGTGAATTAGTGATTTGAGTATTTTATGGTAGATATTAGGCTTATAATGCTTTTATTTTTTATTTTTTCAACTAAGGTTGCTTCTGGTGTAACGGAATTGAAATCTGGAGACGTAAATATTGAATAAACTTTAAGAGCGAAGTATAAAAGATGAAATGGAAAGCATGGTTTGGGGGATTCACAACTTGAGGATCAGTTTCCTAGACTTTATAAGATTTCTTCTTCTTCCTATGCGAAAATCTCAAATATGGAGGACTGAATTCAAGGTTTTTGGTTCTAGCACCTATTCTGAAAAAGAAACTCGAGAACTTCTGAATGGGATCAATTATTTTCCCTGGGCTGAATTATGGACTCCATAATTCAAAAACAATATTAAGGTATGGAATATTAAAAAGGATGGAAAATTCTCAGTGAAGTCACGTGGTTCTTTAATTGACAGATTGGAATATTAGGGTACTTGCCCTTTTGTCTCTTGAATTTAGATACCATCCGCTCCTCCGAAAACTCAAACTTTCATGCGGTCGGCAGTTCAGAGTCGTCTATGCACTGCAATATTCTCATACAACTGGCAGTTAATTCCTATAGATTAGTCAACATGTCCATTCTGTGTAGTCGCTGTGGAAACAACAGGGCATCTTCTGCTCCAGTGCATTCGTGCTTGGAAATCTTGGGCCAGGCTTCTTCAATGGTGGGGTGTTGTGTGGTGTTGTCCTCATATTTGCTATTCCAATGGAAAAACTTGGCTAAAGTAAAGTTCCAAAGGAAAATGACAATTACTTTCATATGGTACTGCTTAGAGCACTTGGTTAACCTGAAACAACTTCACCTTCAATAATTCGTGCTGTGCTCTAACTTTACACAGGCTATCAGCATGGTTAAGATGTTGGGAAGATAACTTTGTTTATATTGGTAATGATCTACTCATAAGCTCAGATGGGATAAGAAATTGGTATAACACTGGCTGTAAACAATAATCCTTTGGCTTTTTTTTTTCTTTCCTGTATTTTCTTTCTTCTATTCTCCCTGTACTTCTTTTGAAATTATCAGCTACTATCTAGCTGGCTAGTTTTCTTCAATAAAACTCTTCGATTATGATAAAAAAAAATATAATTAAAAGATATTTTTCTCAGTGTGCTTGATTCTGTAAATCCTTGGAACAATCATACAATAGTGGAATATAAGAAACGGATTTAGGCTAAAAAAATGAAATATATCCTGCGTATGCTAAAGAAAAAAACAAAAGAAGGTTATATCCTAGCCCTGCCATGAACTCTCTACAAGCTAGAGAGTTCAAGAGTTGTCACCAATTTTTCATTTCTCTTGTTAATTTTTGTTGCTGATTTAACGTCAAATATGATCAAGGGATTAAGATGCTATTTTCAAAACTGTATGGATTACAATATTTTTATTTTTGTTAAAGATATAGCGACTAAGCTATAATTAATTACTAACTGTAACTTATATATGGTGGGCTTGATTTTTTTTCTTTTTTATTATCTGAAGTGTACACGACGGGCTTAACTCAGCTAATCCAGGTGGTATCTACATTAAGGCCAGACCTGCAGGTCTCGTATATGCAGCCTCTCCTGAATCAACCCCACTTCTTTGCCTGTTTCTATCATTGATAATGTGGGCGGGCGTGCCTTTGTTTTTTCAAAAGCAAAATCAAAGTCATGGTTATTTGATACGATCTTAATTCAATTGGTTATTTATAGAATTCGGATATATGGTTCAGAATCGCTTCAGACGTTCCTAGCTTTCCCATCAAGCTATTTTGGAAAAAATAAAAATAATTTCAGACAAAAAAAGAAGAGGAAATTATTTATGAAAGGCGTCGTAAGATCAATGCCTTTGAAGATTTCCGAAGGCATCATAGAAAATACCACTTGATGAATTGATACGGTGACGATAATCAAGCATTCATAGAGGCCATTGCAAGGTAGCTGGATCTGGTTGTTACAAAAGAATCAAATTCACTAGATATGACCAGTGGGCAAAATATTAATTTGATCCCTTCAGAAAATTACGACCGTTGGATCAAATATTCCTTCTGGCCCACCATGTATAGGAGACGGGCCTACTTAGCATCGACCTCTCATCACAAATGGTTTTCTCGAGATGGCCTCTCCAAGGAAGTTATCTCTTTTCTTGAATTCAGACAAATGTGAAAGTAGATGGTCCCGTCTATATTAGTTGAAAACATACAATTTTTGAGTAAAATAGGATTTAAAGAGAATTACGTGACTAAGCTACCGAGGTTGACAGAGGAAAGCCCAGAGTAATTTGGCTTTACACAAACCAACAATCGTGTCTCTTTCCTAGTGAAACAGCAAAAACAAAAAACACACACGAGATTTCAGACGTTGGTGCTAGGTTAAAAAGCAACAGAATGAAGGTTCCTTTGTAGCTGGGTGTGAACAAAACCTACTTTCAAATCACAACGCAAGGCAACAAATGTTCAAGGAAAGTGTTTCTTTGAAGCATTCTTGTATGTACGTTGATTTTTCTGTCCTCTGCTTTATTCTCATAAAAACTCATGTCTCCCACTCTTTCTGCCGGTCTCTCAACTCCTCGCCAACGATTTAAAGAAGTTAGCTATAGCCTATAGGTCAATTACACCATGCAAGACTACAATCCCAGCTCGTAAATGACTGCCGAATTGGCCAATATGAATCTTCTTTCTCATAAGATGATCTAGTTCAGTTTCTACCCGTAACTTGTGCTTTTACTTTTTATTTTTTTCAATGGTATTAATATATATCACTGTGATTAAAGAAGAAAAATCAGCAAATTAAATGTTTCCAGTAAAAAGATGTACATAATATGGTTGAAGATTTAATTTGGATTTATTATTTTGCAAAATAAATTGTATAAAAAGATATACAAATATATATACTAATTGATGGTGCATTAAAAATTATATATAGAAAAATCATCATATTGTTCAGGTGAACGACATGACATCCAAGCCATTCAGACTAGGCTTGTATGATCCAACACCTTTAAGCCAAAAGACCTCACCAAGTCGTTCAGTTCATGACCAAGCGCAAACTAGACCCAATACCATTTAAATTCTCGGCTACTAGCACGCACCACAATGCAAACTAACAAGCTCCAAGAAAGTAAGTATGAAGTCATACTCTGATTGACTTGCTCATAAATTGTTGGTAAGCGCTCATTCTTTCTTGCTAATAGCAATCTCCTGCTCGCATGTCATATCAAATAGCACTTACCAACCACTGACCTCTCCATCAACGGAACAACCAACAACTTATTTTCTCTGCTTATCAGGACAAAACTTTCCATCATTACTCCACCCTTCGTGAGATAAGCTGACACGACCAAGATCTATAAATACTTGGGGTCACCAGTTAAATATTTAAGATTGATGTCATTTAAGAACAATCACAAGTTTATTAGCCAATCCTTGCTCCTCACTCCACTACTCCTTACACTTTTTTGCTTCTGATTCTCTAGGTCATCATCTCTTGCTTGTTATCACCTCCTGATCAACACCTCCTGGTCATTACCACTTCACGGTCACTATCACCTCTTAGTCATAACCATTTCCTGATTAACATCTCCTGGTCATTACCAATATCACCTTTTTATGACCACCTCCCCACACTTTGACCAACCCCTTAAATCATGACCACCTCAAATCATGACCACCTCCTCACACTATAGGTTCACTCTTGCATATTTTGCTAACACATAATATTGTTCTCCTACATTTATTAACTTAAGCATTGGAATATCCTATATTATGATATGAAACTTGTTTTTGCAAGAGAGCTTGTGGAAGTTACTTTGTCACCTGACCAATTAATGGTCAAGCCCAGTCACATAATTAGTCTAAGATGCATTCATAGAAAGCCCAACCTAATTTAAAGTTTGAACGACTTCATTAACAAAACTCTAAAAAGATAGGGAAATAAACTATAGAAACACTCATCAGCACTGTGGATTTACTATGCCCATGAGTTTTTTCCATCTTTTTTTTTTGTTTTAATCTTGATTCTTTTCATTAATAAAAAAATATTTATTTTTGGATAATATTTCTGATATGTGTAGCCTTGTATAATATTTTTTTCTTTTTTTATTTTATTCAATCAATTTTATGTACGTGTTCATTTTTATTATCATTTGATTTAATAAAAAAATAATTTTAGTAAACAAATTCATTAAACATAGTGAGGTAAATGGTCTACGTTGCAAGATCAAATATCTTGATCTATATATGTTTCTTGATTTTTCCAGTTTTATTTTTAGTTATCGTTAATGACTTTTTTTTCATTTATTTATACAGATGGTTCTCAATTTATATATAGGATTTTTTTATGTAAAAAACATGTTGGAAAAGTCTGCGTATTCAATTGTCTTTTATTGGAAAGAATATATTCGACTTGTGATGGAACGTAGGTCAAATAGCTAGCCACTAATTAATTAGGTAGGCATTTTTTAATTTAGTTGATAAATTGTCAATAATTGTTAGACTAATGCACAAATCTTCACCTAATTAATTAGTTCGAGTTCTTATTTGTAAAACTCACACAATGTATATATTTTTTGTTTAAAAAATAATTTCATTGATATTCAAAATGTTATGCAAAAACATTATGGTCTCTATGATAACGTTTATTACTATCTCGGGACAAAATGATAGAGATAGTGAAGATAAAAATGTGTTTGATTAAAAAGATAAAGATAAAGACATAAAAATAAATTTATTTATCGTATAATTTTACAGTGAATTTCTGTATTTTCAAAATAGATTATTTTTTATTTTTAAAATATCATTCTAAAAAACTATCAATATCAAAATTGTCCAACTAAGATATATAATGATAAAAATATTTATTATCATAGTTTTAAAACTCGACTCGTAAGTCAATTAAGGACAAGGCTCGAGTCATGGGCTGGGAGGGTAAACTCAAGTTGACTTGAGTTAACGTAAGAATAAAGGTGGTTTCATAGTCTTAAAACTTGATTTAGGGGTTGACCTAGGGCAAGGTCTAAGTCACTAGTCGGGGGCTCAACGCAAGTTTTCCCGAGTTATCATAAGTATAAAAGTGGTTATTAATATAGTATTAAAACCCGACCTAATGTAAGGCCTACATCAGGAGCTGGAAAGGTCAACTCGGGTTGATTCAAGTTAGCATAAAGATAAAAATAGTTATTATCATAGTTTTAAAACTTGATTTGACGGTAGACACGGGGCAAGACATTAGTTACAGGTTAGGAGGGTCAAGTCGAGATTTTTCAAGTCAACGTATGATTAAAAATAATAATTATTATAGTTTTAATACCTGACTCGGAAAATAGACCCGAGACAAGGTCATTTCATCTAAAAAAGAATTAAAGCAACATGGTTTTGACTATAAAAAATTCAAACAAAAAGTCAATGGGTTTTTGACCCGTGTTTTATCCTAGACCGACCCAAGTTTTTGACCGGGTCAGGTCAATCCTTTATCTATTTTTCTTATACCAGGATCAGCCCGAGTTTCAGGTCAACTAAGTCGACTCATGAGGCTAGTATGAGTTTATAACTAGGGTTAATGTAATATTATTAATTTCAACATTCAATATAAACTAAAGTGAAAAAAATAATATCTAATTAATTTTTTAAAAAATATGAATTTTTAATAGTAATACATATTAAAAGTAAAATAGACTTTTTCATATTTTATTTTATCTTGTTCAACATAATCAAACAGGATATGGAGACAATCACTTTATCTTGTATACCACTGCCAAATATAATTTTGTCTTCGCCTCATTTTCAATCTTGTCTCGTCTGTCTCCATTATTATTGTCTCTTTAATCTTGAGATAGTAACCAAATGCTACATATAAGATTTAAACAAATACTACAAGCACCTAAATGGATTTTAGTCGAATAGGAAAAAACTACCATGGTCTTCTGAGTAGCTTCTTATTTTTTTCTTTTCATATAATTGGATGTGACCTCATAGTTCCTACCATCATCGAAAATTTTCTTGTTTATTATTATTTCTGGGAAGTAAATAACACGATACATAAAGAATGTTATATTGATATCGCATTAGTTAGTAATATATTATAATGTTATATTCAAACTTGTCAATCAAGATAATAAAAAAGCTAAAACGGATCCTAAAGAAGCGCATTGGCCCTGAAAAAAATTCAATACAACCTTTCAATTTTAATTTTTTTAGATTTAGTCCCTCGCCTTTTGGTTAGTTTTTGTTTTATATGAAATAATTTATAAAATTATAATTTGTGTTCAATTTCATCCCCCCATTGATTTTTTTCATCTGCCAAATTGATCCACTTTCTTTTAATTTCAATTTTATTTAAAATGGTCTATAATTTTTTTTTTCAATCTTATCCTTGAGTTTTTTTTCCTATCGAATTGAATTCTTAATTTTGTTTTATTGCTATTTTTTTTACCTTTAATTTTTTTTTAGTTTAATTTTTTTTTATGATTTCATCCTTCAACATTAAATTTATCGAGGGTTAAGCTTCTTGATTGAGTCCAAGTCTAAAAACTTAATGGGTTACGAGCTTGAAATATTAATATGGGATTAATTAAGAGGTTCACCCGAGTTTTTGTGGTTTTTTTCTTTCTTTTTTTAATATAATATTTTTTATTTCATCCTCTAATATCTTTTTCCACTTTCAATGGGATTTTTTAGATGTTTTGAGAGTAACACGGGTTGCTTTTGTTAAAAGGAACTTTCTTTAATTAGATTACATTAATTTGTTTTATCTTTCAACATTAGTAGTATTACTTTAGGATTTGTTTTGGTCTTTGTTGGGTCTTGCTTTTTTAATTAAATTAAATTAATTTATCTCATTCTTCAACATTAGACTTATCGAATATTGAGTTTCTTAATTGAATCCAGGTATTAAATTTAATGGGTTGTGGGTTTAAGAGATTAATCTGGGTTTAGAATATTCACTCGGATTTACTTGGTTTTTTTGCTTTTTTTAGTTTATTTTTTTTGTTTCATCCTCAAACTTTTTCTTGCTTTTTATGAGATATTCCTTTCATTTTGAAAAAAAACGCAGGTTACGTAGAACATTTTTTTTTATCTTTGTTTAATTTAACCTTTTTTATATAGATTTTTGCATTTGAATTAAATTCAATCAATTGATTAAATATATACTTATAAAATGATTGTTTTATGTTTTTTTTTTAATATTTTAACAACATGGATGATCTCTTTCAATTACATGAATCATAATTTTTTTTATATCACATGAATATCTTTTTTATATTAAAAAAATTAATCCAACTTACTATATCACTATCACTATGAAAAAAGAAGAAGAGCAGACCTCTTCCCACCTCTCTCTCTCTCTATTTATGTGTATGTATTATTGCAGGCATTACGGACAATTATTAACCACAAATTAGAATGAGTGCGTAGAAAGGTATATCATATACATTGTCGCACGTCAAAAAATCCGCGCGGCATCGGCTGGCGATTTTTTCGTTATTCGTTTTGCTTTGATTGGTTCGTTGGAGTCGCCACCTAGTAATTTATTGAAGGCTACTAGGAAACCCGGGTACTGGTCTTATCAGAGATTCAAGGGTAAGGGACAGGTTGTGGTTAGGGAAGGTATTAGCACCCCTAACGCACCCTACCTGAGGTAAGCTGCTTCGTGTCTTTGATGTGCTAAAGAAGTTTTAAAAATTCTGTTCTTTCATCGAAT